>BNJU01001621.1_pt1 | contig 237826 bp, 304 predicted proteins | sample 8539281 | NCBI WGS metagenome assembly BNJU01 (sample SAMD00202456, study PRJDB9452) | human saliva metagenome | isolation source: human saliva | place: Japan
AGTTGTAAAATGGTTTGCTCTTTGCGTGAGAAGCCCGGCATATCGGCGTTTTCGAGAATGTAGGCGGAGTGTCTGTGATAACCGGTATGGGCATATCCGCCGATTTCATGCGAGACGGCCTGCGCGGCTGAGGTATTGGTTCCACAGGGCAAGCTCTGAACGATTTACGCTTTTTGGCGTGGCACAGGCATGTTCATGAAGGCTTGCGCGGTATCGGCAACGCGTTGGCTTTGGTTGAGGCTGACGTGGTAGCGTTTTTGAACTCGGCCGTTGTCTGTTCGCGCATATCGACATTGAGGCTGCGGCCGATTCAGTCGTAGAACACGCCGTCGCGGAGGGCGGCTTCGGTAACGGTCATTTTGGTCAGCGAGAGTTCTTCAAAAGCCGCCATCATCACAGCCAATCCGCCTGCAAAAACTTCGATGCGTTCGGGTTTGAGGTTTTCAAATTTGGCTAACCGAACCGGCTTCGATAATCCTATCAGCAAGATAACGCATACCTCGGGCGGTAATGTCGGCTTTCTTGCGGCAATTCGACCGCCAAAAACGTCGCGTATGGATTTTGCTGAACCGGACGTGCCGATGGCGAAATCCCAACCGGTACGCTTTCATCATTTTTGCTGATGCGTTGGATTTCGATACGCGCGGCGGAAACGGCGGCTTGGAAATCTTTGGCGGTCACTTTGTTTTGGAAGAAGCGCATGCTGTACGTTACGCAGCCCAAAGGTAGGCTTTTCTGTAGTCAGCGGTTGCAACCGAGCCGATGACAAATTCAGTCGAGCCGCCGCCAATGTCGATAACCAGCATTTTGTCGCCTTTTGGGCGGCAGGGTGTCGCACTACGCCGGTGTAAACTCAGACGCGTTCTTCACGGCCGGCAATGACTCGATGAAACCCAGCGCCGCTTCGGCACGAGGCAGGAATTGGGCGATGTTTTTCGGCACACGGAAAGTGTTGGGGCCACCACGCGCACGTTTTCAGGTTGGAATCCGCGCAGGCGTTCGCCAAATTTTGCCAAAGCATTCCAAGAGCTTGTTCTTGAGAGGCTTCGCTCAGGTTTTTGTTCGTCCGCCGGCGGCAAAGCGAACCATTTGTTTGAACGAGTCGACGACTTTCAGCTGGCCGTTGTTGTTTTCACAAATTTGCAGGCGGAAACTGTTGGAACCCAAGTCGACGGAGGCTCAAAACGTTGGCGGGAGTGGTGGTCATATACCGGTTGATTAGAAAAACCCAAATGTTACTTGAGGCGGTATCACTTGACAATAAAAAGGTATACAGCTCTTTGATCTCTGCTCATGATGTATTTTATAACGCTGATTTTAAGCAACATATCAAAGGCCGTCTGAACTTTTCAGACGGCCTAAAAGAGAAAAACACATGAAATCGGAAAAACCAAGATTCTCTTATTTTTATCGCGCCGCCATCTGTTGCAAGTCGGCGGAGCCATGCTTTTGACGCCTGCGACCGCATGGGCGGGGCGCAACGAAGAAACGCTGGCCGATGATGTGGCTTTGTATGTGCAGTTCGATTATCGCGCCAGCTCAGCGCGCGGCTGGTGTTTGCCGATCTCGAGGGAAGGGAACGTTGGTTGGCGGCGATGTCTTCCCGATTGGCACGCTTTATTCTGATGAGGGCGAGCGCCGCCGTTTGTTGATTAATATTCAATACGAAAGCAGTCGCCGGACTCAATACCGGCGATTTTGGGTTTGATTAAGCGAGCGCGTTTTCGCCAATGATGCCATTGGCGGCGGGCGCGCGCGGTTTGATGGCAGATGCCGTTTCTGAAAAACTATATCGGTAATCCGTCGCACAACCTTTTTCGATATACGTACCAAACTGCGCTATGGCTGCACCATTCTGCGCTTACAACAATATCGAAAAGCGCAATATTGTCCGCGCTGGCGCGTTTAACGGCAGCTTTGCAGCGCAAATATCCAAATGCCGTGTTAGGTGCGGCGAGAGAGATGGCAGTGGGGTTGATTGGGGATAATGGATAGGGCAGATCTTGCGTGACGTTGATTTCTGTTGTAAACTCGTTTTTATGACGATGAAGCAGGTTTGCGATAAACAGCTTGCGATTTGACCCCATGCAATTCCTTTTTGAATCCTGTATAATCAGAAAATCTGTTAATTCACACTTTCAGACGGCTCTCGCAAACTTAAGGCCGTCTGAAACATTATTTATGGCAAGAGATAACCGCATCTCAAATGTTTCCGCACGAGTGGCGTGCCAGTACCACACTTTTCCGGTGTTTACGCACTGCGTATGTTAGGGATGTTTTTGGTGGTTACCTGTTTTGGCGATGTATGCCGCTTCGTTGCCCGGCGCAGAAAACAATAAAGCGCTGGTCGGTATGGCGATGGGTATTTACGGGCTGACACAGGCTTTGCTGCAGCTGCCTTTGGGCATGGCTTCCGACAAGTTCGGCCGTAGCGATTTACGCCGGCCTGATTGTGTTTGCGGCGGGTAGTTTTTGGCCGCAGTTGCCGACAGCCTGCAGATGTTGGTTGCCGCGCGTGCCATTCGGCGGTGCTGGCGCCGTCAGCGGCGGTAACGGCTGCTGGCGGATTTGACCCGTAATGAAGTGCGGACGCGTGCGATGGCGATGATCGGCTCGAGTATCGGCTTGACCTTCTCCGTCAGCCTAGTGCTTGCGCCGATGATTGCCAGCTTTATCGGCGTATCCGGCCTGTTTGCGCTAACCGGTATTCTGACTGTAATCAGTATCGGCGTGGTTGCCTGGATGACGCCTGATCCGGAGGTATCAAAAATGCACGAAGACACGCAGGCGCAGCCTTCGCGTATGGGCGAAGTATTGAAAAACCGCCAACCGCTCAATCTTGACTTCGGTAGCTTTTGCGCTTGCATGCGGCGCAAATGGCTTTTATTTACCGCATTGCCGTTTGCCATGACGCAGTTGGGTTTGGAAAATCCATCACTCGGCAGTCTATCTGCCGCTCAACCATTACCGGCCTGATTATTATGGTGCCGCTGATTATCGTCGGCGAAACGCGCAACAAACTCAAACAAGTGTTTATCCTTGGTATCGTCTGCACTCGCTGCGGCGCAAATCGGTCTTGTTTGAATGCACTCGGTATGGTTGATTACCGCTTATCTGATTGTTTACTTTATTGGTTTCAATGTATTGAGAGCCAGTCTGCCGTCTATGGTGTCGAAAAATCGCTCCGTCCGATTTGAAAGGTACGGCGATGGGCGTGTATAACACCATGCAGTCGGTCGGCTTGTTTGTCGGCGGCGCAACCGGTGGTTTATTATTCCAAAAATACGGTTTTGTAGGCGTATTTGCCTTTGTAGCGTATTGATGTTGCTGTGGCTGGTATTGGCAGTCATTTTCACCGGCACCGAAACCTCGTCAAAAACCTCAGCTATCCGCTTAACGCCGAATGGCAACAAAATCCGGATTGGTCTACCAAAAATTGACCGAAATTGAAGGCGTTGAAAGCATCAGCTTTAGCGCAGACAAACAAACCATTTATATCAAGGCGTCTTGGTAAAGGATTCGACCAAGAGCCGCCGGATTATCACAGTGAGTGTAAATGTCATTGAACAAAGTTATCCTCATCGGCCGCCTCGGCCGCGACCCGAAGTCTGCTATGCGCCCAACGGCGAGGCTGCCTCTGTAACTTCAGCATTGCCACCAGCGAAACTTGGAACGACCGCAACGGTCAACGCGTGAACGTACCGAATGGACAACATCACCATACCGCAACTCGCCGAAATCGCCGGTCAATACCTGCGAAGGCAGCCAAGTGTACCTGGAAGGCCGTATCGAAGCCGCTGCAAATACCAAGGCAAAGACGGCATCGAGCGCACCGCTTACGACATCATTGCCAATGAGATGAAAAATGCCTGGCAGCCGTAACGACAACAGCGGCGGCGCACCATACGATGACGGCTACAACCAAGGCCAAGGCGGTCATTCTGCCAGCAGCTACCAACAAGCACGACAACAGCAATACCAATCTGCTCCGGCTCAAGAACCCCCAGCCGCCCCAGCCCGTCGTCCTGCCCCGGCACAACCGACCGCTCGGTTGATGATATCGACGACGATATTCCCTTTCTAATTATTGAGCAAATAAAAGGCCGTCTGAAAAATATGCTCAGACGTCTCTAAAATGATTTGAAAAGAAAAATCCTACATGTTGCACCGAGCCGCTGACGGTCAGGCTGATTTCTTCTGAACCTGGGGAGGCGGTGTGCCATCTTCTATTCCTGCAGCCATCTCTGCTGACGGGGGCTGCCCGCAGCATTTTGGCGCGTGCAAAATCGCCGCCGACTTGGCGGTTGCCGATATGGGCCCAAGTTGAGTTTAACGATTTTGTAGCTGGAGAAGCCGAGTGTTTGGGCGAGGTTTTTGGGCGCGGTCTTTGAAGCGCAGGATGACGGCCTTGCTCAGTTGGTCGACGGTTTCTTCGCGTTTTTCTTTGGATACGGAAAATGAGGAGCTTTCCAAAACGGCGATATTGATGCTGTTGGTAATCAGGCGGTTGAGTGCTTCAAAGTCTTTGCTTTCACTTTGAAGTAGGCGTGTTCTTCCCAGCCGGTTTTGGGTGCGCTTGCCGTTGGTGTATTGATAGCGCGATGAGTTGCGCTCCATTAGCTCGGCTTTAAATTTGCTGTTTTGGGAGATTTTGTTGAACTGGTTGAATTTCTTCATGAAGGCTTGGTTGACGGCTTGACGGTCTTTGCCTTCTGCGTTGACGCTGAAATGCGCGGTCATGGTATCCCGTGGCACTTCCATGTTGGCAGATTCGGAAAATTCAACGATGTAGTAGTTGAGGCTTTCTGCTGCAACGGGCAGGGAGGTGGCTAGCAGTAGGGCGGTAAGGGCTGGGCGGAACATTTTGTTTTTCCTTGTAATGCGGGTTTCAAAAAAGTGATTTAGCATGAAAGATGGAAACGTTGGGCTTTGGCAAGCGTAAGGATTTGTATGGGTTGAGGCCGTCTGAAAAGAAGTTATTTTGTATCCACTGCCGATTTCATGGGGATTGAGGCGGGCTTTTTCTTCTTGGCCTAAGCCGACCAATTTCCGCAAGCGGGTCATGTAGGCGTTGACATCAAGGCCCCGTCCGTAGCGTTGTGCTTCCCAGATGGTTTCTGCCAAGGCTTCCATCATATGGTGTTCGGCTTTGACCCAGTCGCCGTTGTAACGGGCGCAAAGTTGTTGGTGGATGGCACGGATGCCCGAGGGCTGATCAATGGCGCTTTGTTCTTGTAGGGAAAGGTGTAGCGACATGTGCAGGAATGGGTTGCTTTCGCCATCTTCGGGCAACCATTCTTTATCCAAATATTGTTCGATGTCTTCGAGATAGTGTCCGTATTCGGGATGGGCTTCGATAATGCGCAAAGCTTTTTGTTGTAGGCCGTCTAATTGGAGCGGTGCGAGCCTGTGTTGCCAGACGTGTCCAAAGAATCGGCGGACATCGTGGGTGTTTACGTCATACATGATGGGTGTGATTTGATTTTGGGATATGTGATTATATAGCGATTACGATAAAAAAGGCCGTCTGAAAAATATGTTTTCAGACGACCTTTGTTTTGCAGGGTTTAGCGGCGGTCGATGATTCGGTAATACACTTCGCCGTCTTGGACATAGCCCAATTCGACGCGGGCAATTTCGGCGATGGCCTCTTGTCCATGTGCCAAATCTTCAACTTCCGCATTGAGGAAATTGTTGCGCAAAGTGAGCGTTTGGTTTTTCCTCCTGACGGACGAGCTGCTCCTGCAATTCTTCCGTATGCCCGACGCTGCCTTTACCAAACCAAAGGCTGTACTGACAGCACAAAAAGTGCGAAGGTTAAAACAAAAGTCACCCACTTCATACAATCAATATCCTATATTCTGCTTATTTGCCCAGTTGGTAGAATGCGGCTTTGCCAGGGTAGTAAAGCGGCTTTCAGCCAATTCTTCTCTCGATGCGCAACAATTGCTGTATTTCGCCATGCGGTCGGAACGGGACAGGGAGCCGGTTTTGATTTGCATACAGTTGGTGGCAACGGCCAAGTCGGCAATGGTGCTGTCTTCGGTTTCGCCGGAGCGGTGGCTCATTACACTGGCGTAGCGGTTGCGTTTTGGCCAAGTCAACGGCTTGCAGGGTTTCGCTCAATGTACCGATTTGGTTTACTTTAACCAGCAATGCGTTTGCCACGCCTTTTTCGATGCCTTCGGCCAAGATTTTTGGATTGGTTACGAACAAGTCATCGCCGACCAATTGAACTCGGCCGCCCAATTTTTCGGTCAACAGTTTCCAGCCTTCCCAGTCGTTTTCGTCCATGCCGTCTTCGATGGAAAATGATTGGGAATTCGTTAACCAGGCCTCCAAGCATTCGGCAAATTCTGCGCTGGTGTAAGAGCGGCCTTCGGCTTCCAGTGGTATTTGCCGTCTTTGTAGAACCTGCTGGATGCGCAGTCCAGGGCGAACAATACGTCTCGCCTGCTTTGTAGCCTGCGGCTTCGGTTGCTTCAACGATCAGTTGCAGCGCTTCTTTGTGGCTGTTCAGGTTAGGTGCGAAACCGCCTTCGTCACCAACGGTAGTTGGGAAGCCTGCTGTCACACGTTTTTCAGTGCGTGGAAGATTTCGGCGCCGCAACGCAGAGCTTCACGGAAAGATTTTGCGCCGACAGGCATAATCATGAATTCTGGATGTTCAGGCTGTTGTTGGCATGTTCGCCGCCGTTGATAACGTTCATCATCGAACAGGAAGAGCCATTGGGCCTGCGCCACCCAAGTAACGATACAGCGGCAGGCCTGCATCTTCAGCGGCTGCGCGTGCTACGGCCAGAAACGGCCAAAGTCGCGTTGGCACCCAAGTTGCCTTTTGTTTTCGTGACCGTCCAATTCGATCATGATTTGGTCGATATAAGATTGTCTGTTGCATCGATACCGATGAGAGCTTGTGCGATTTGGTTGTTGACGTGGTCAACGGCTTTCAATACGCCTTTGCCCGGCAACGGGATTTGTCGCCGTCACGCAGTTCCAAAGCTTCTTTTGGCCGGTTGATGCGCCGCTAGGTACGGCTGCGCGTCCCATGACGCCGGATCTCAACAATACGCTCACACTCTACGGTAGGGTTGCTGCGGGAGTCCAAAATTTGCGTGCAAAAATATCAACGATTGCGCTCATGAATATCTCCAAATAGGATGGTAAAAGAAAAGTAGCTTTGTTACGTTTCAGACGGCCTTGAGGATGATTGCCAGTCTGATGAATGCAGACATTATACCGTCTTTGCCAAGTATGGTATCGGAGTCGGTATGAAACTGACTGTAAGTTTGTTTCACGTCAATATCGCTTAAACAAACATAAGCCGTATAGTGTAAACATTTTTACCCTTTTAGGGTGAAAAGCTGATTAAATAAGGCATAAGGCCGTCTGAATAGCGGATTAGCCTTCGCTCAAAAATCATTGAGCCTACGCCGTCATCGGTCAGCACTTCCAAAAAGCAGGGCGTTGGGAACGCGACCGTCTATGATATGCGTGGCTTTGACGCCGCTTTTGGCAGCTTCGACGGCAGAGGCAATTTTAGGCAGCATACCGCCGTACAGCGTGCCGTCTTCAATCAGTTCGTCAATGCGGCTTTGGCGTCAGGGTGGTCAATAACTTTGCCTTCTTTATCCAGTACGCCGGGATATTGGTCATCATCAGCAGTTTTTCAGCTGAAGTTTTTCCGCCAGTTTGCCGGCAACCAAGTCGGCATTGATGTTGAACGCTTCGCCGTTTTGACCTACGCCGATGGGTGCGATGACAGGAATGCAGCCGCGTTCGACCAAGCCTTCCACCAAACGGGTATCGATGTCGGCCACTGTGCCGACCTGGCCGATGTCCACGCCTTTTTGTTCGGGCGTGTCGATCAGGAGTTTTTCCGCTTTAATGAAGTGGTTGTCGCTGGCCGGTAATGCCGACGGCGCGACCGCCGAAGGTAGTAATCATGGAAACGATTTCTTTATTGACGTGTCCGCCCAAACCATTTCGACAATGTCCATGGTTTCACTGTCGGTCACGCGCATGCCTTGAACAAACTCTCCTTTTTGCCGACTTTTTCCAACATCTCATTGATTTGTGGGCCGCCGCCGTGAACGATGACGGGATGCAGGCTGATCAGTTTGAGCAGGACGACATCGCGTGCGAAAAACCCCTTTAAGGCAGGTTCGGTCATGGCGTTGCCGCCGTATTTGATGACGATGATGGAGCCGGAAAAACGGCGGATATAGAAGATTCGGCAAGGACGCGCGCTTGATGGCAGGGGAGACAGATTGTTGCTGGGTCATGGTTTCAACCTTGTTTCATGATTTCGGCCTTTATCTTAATCCCCAAAGGCCGTCTGAAACAATATTTCAAGCGCTTGAAATCCTGTTAAATCAGTTAAATGGTTGAAACCAGCCCTCGTGCAAACGGTAAAATGACGGTTTGCTTCGGCCCTTCGCCGATTACTAAGGATACCCATGATGAAAAATCAGCACCCAATTCGATGCCGGTTCGGTCGTTGTCAAAGACTTGAGCAACCCCTGCCGATATCCGCCTCGGCTCCCCTGCGTCCCGACAATGCTTCGGAGTTTGCCCAATGGTTTTACTTCCGTTTGCAGGGTGCGGCCTATCAAAACTGCGTGATGCATTTTGAAAATGCGGCGGACGCTGCGTATCCTCTGGGCTGGGAGGACTATCAGGGCTTGCGCCTCTTTACGACCGCCAAAATTGGTTCCGTGCGCCGACCAGCTATGAAAAACGGCGTGCTGACCATCAACCATACGCCTTTTGTCCAACAGCGTTTACTACGCTATTTCGAGCCTTATTCCCACGAGCAGCATTTGAACCTTTTGGGCGATGCGCAGGGCAGCGGCTTTGTGCCGTATCGACGACTTGGGCAGTACCGTTCAAGGCCGCGACATCAATCTTCTGACCATCGGCAACCAAGTTGAAAAGCGATATGAAAGTTTGGATTATCGCCCGTCAACATCCGGGCGAAACCATGGCGGAATGGTTTGTCGAAGGTTTGCTAGGCCGCTTGCTTTGATCCGCAAGATCCGACCGCGCGCATGTTGCTTGACCGCGCGACTTTTCTCACATTGTGCCGAATATGAATCCGGACGGTTCGGTTTTGGGTAATCTGCGCACCAATGCCGCCGCGCTAACCTCAACCGCAGAATGGGAAACTCCGACTTTGGAGCGAAGCCCCGCAGTCTTACCGATCCGCGAAAAATGATGGAAACCGGTGTGATTTGTTCTGGATATTCACGGCGATGAAGGTCTGCCGTTTGTCTTGTGGCCGGTACCGAAGGCGTGCCGAACTATAACGAGCGCATCGAAGCTTTGAAGACCAATTCAAACTTGCGTTGCTCAATGCCAGCCCTGATTTCCAAGACGATTACGGCTACGACAAAGATGCGCCGGGTCAGGCAAACATGACTTTGGCGACCAACTGGTCGGCAATCATTTCAACTGCTCTTGCCCTATACTTTTGAAATGCTGTTTAAAGACAATGCCAACCTGCCGGACGACGATTTCGGCTGGAACGGCCAACGTTCGCTGCGGTTTGGGCGAGGCAATGTTATCTGCGATTTTTGAATGTGGTTGGCGATTTGCGTTAAAACCATCCGACACCGCATACAGGCCGTCTGAAAGTTCAGGCTTTCAGATCGGCCTTTGAGATAAGGAACACACATCATGATAATACATCCCTCAGTTTGATCCGGTGCTGATCAGTATCGGCCTCGCTTGCATCCGCTGGTATGCTTTTGAGCTATATCGTCGGCTTTATCCCTGTTTACGATTTTGGGCCGTCGCCGTATCGCACAGGGCAATTCTGTGTTTACCAAAAGAAATGCTCGACGATTTCCGACTTGGGGTATCTTGGGCGTGATCTTGGGCGGCCGTATCGGCTACGTTTTGTTTTTATAAATTTTCCGATTATCTTGCCAACCCTTTTGGATATTTTCAAAGTTTGGGAAGGCGGTATGTCGTTTCATGCGGCTTCTTTGGCGTAGTCGTTGCCATGTGGCTGTTTGGCCGCAAGCACAACATCAGTATCTTGAAATTGATGGATACCGTTGCGCCGCTCGTACCGCTGGGCTTTGGCTTCCGGCCGTATCGGCAACTTTATCAACGGCGAACTTTGGGACGCGTGACCGAACTCAATGCTTTCTGAGCGATGGGTTTCCCGCAAAAGCGCGTTACGAAGATGCGGAAGCTGCGCGCACAATCCTTGTGGGCTGAATGGCTGCAACAATACGGTATGCTGCCGCGCCATCCGTCTCAGCTTTACCAGTTTGCCTCTTGAAGGCATTTGCCCTGTTTGTCATCGTTTTGGATTTTTTCGAAAAACCGCGTCCGGCCGGTCAAACGGCGGCATTGTTCTTGGGCGGTTACGGTTTGTTCCGCTTTTATTGCCGAATTTGCCCGCCAGCCTGACGATTATCTCGGCCTGCTGACCTTGGGTTTGTCCATGGGTCAATGGTTGAGCGTGCCGATGATTGTATTGGGTGTGATTGGTTTTGTTTGGTTTGGCCGTAAAAACAGTGATTGCCAAAGCATAACATAAAATAATAAAAAGGCCGTCTGAAAAATCTTTTCAGACGGCTTTTATGGCTTCAAGCAAACGGATTTCGGCTTTAACCGAAAAAGCCCATTTTAACTTGAATGAGTTTTTCCAACTCCGGCAGGACGCGGCGGCGTGAGACGAAGAAGATAATGTGGTCGCTGTCTTGCAGGATGGTTTCGGTGTGGTGTCCCATGATGATTTCTTCACCGGTTTCGCCGCGGACGATGGCGGCGATGTGGCAGTCGCTCGGCCATTTAATGCCGCTGATACGGCGGCCGACAATGGCGGAAGTATTTTTATCGCCGTGTACCACCATCAATGGCTTCGGCCGTACCGCGACGCAGAGGGTGGATGGCAACGATGTCGCCGCGGCGGATGTGGGCGAGGATGGAGCCGATGGTAATCGAGATGGGGGAAACAACGATATCGATTTTTGTTACCTTCAAGCAAATCAACGTAGCTTGAGCGGTTGACGATGGTGATTACGCGTTTGGCACCAAGATTTTTCTGCCAACAGGCTGGACATGATGTTGTTTTCGTCATCGTTGGTCAGCGCGCAGAAGACGTCGATTTCGTCGATGTACTCTTCGTCCAGCAGAGTTTCGTCGGTGGCGGAACCTTGCAGGACGAGGGTGTTGTCCAGATTCTCGGCCAGCCATTCGGCGCGCTGGGGTTTGTATTCGATGATTTTGATGTCGTATTTGGACTCGAGCTGCTTGGCGAGGCGGTAGCCGATGTTGCCGCCGCCGGCGATCATGATGCGGCGGGTACGCGCTCTCTTTCGGACGCAATTGCGCATGATGGCTTCAACGCTGTTGATGTCGGCGGCAAACAGAACTTCATCGCCTTCGATGATGACGGTTTGCGGGGTAGGGACGATCAGGCGGTTGTTGCGGTAGATGGCGCAGATTTGGCAGTCCACGCCTTCGAGCAGGTGTTGGTTGATGTCGGCAATTTCACGGCCGATCAGCAAACCGCCTTTGCGGGCTTGAACAATCACCATGCGCACTTTATCGTTGGCGAAACTGAGTACCCTGCAATGAGCTGGTGTAGTTGGAGCAGGCCGACGAGTTGCTCGGCAACCAGTTGTTCGGGGCCGATGGTTTCGGTAATGCCGAAGATGTTGAGGCTGCGCTTTCTTCGGGTTGTCGCTGCCGTCAACCGGATATTCGAGGTATTCGCTTGAGCGCACGCGCGCGATGCGGCTGGGGATGTTGAACAGGTCGGCGGCGATTTTGGAGGCAACGATGTTGGTTTCGTCGCTGCGGGTCAGCAAGCAGGAGGTCGGAGTCCGCCGCACCTGCCTGTTCGAGGGTGAAAGGGCGATGCGCCATTGCCGACGATGGTTTGGACATCGAGACGGCTGCTGATACGGTTGAGCGCTTTTTCGTCGATGTCGATAATAGTGACGTCGTTGCTGGGAACGGAGGCAAGGTTTTGGGCGACGGTCGAACCGACTTGGCTGCTGCCGAGGATGAGTATTTTCACGGTAATTGAGTGTGTTCGGTAAAAATGAAATTAGATAAAAAGGCCGTCTGAAATTGGAGTTTTCAGACGGCCTGTGTTTTAAATAAGCCAGAGGGTTACCAGTAGCCCAAAACTTTCCACCACAAGATACCGACAGTGCAGAATATCAGGATTTCAAGCACGCTCATGATGAAGCCGGCTTTCCACTATTCGGTCATGCTCATAGTTGGAGCCGTAAATGACAGGAGCGGAACCAGTGGCGTAGTGGGTCAGTGACATCATGATGCCGGTAGCGGATGCCATAACCAGGGCAAACAGCATCGGCGGTGCACCCAAGGCCAAGCCTGCGCCGTAGAATGCGCCGAACATGGCAGTAACGTGTACCGTGTCGCTGGCGAAAACGTAGTGGGCGTAGAGATAGGCAAGCATCAACAGGGCACAACCGGCTTCCCAACCCAAGCCCATGTGGGCGATACCGCTTTGCATGGAGTCGGACAACCAGCTGATGAGGCCCAGTTTGTTGAGGAAGTTTGCCATCATAACCAAGGCCGCAAACCAAACGATGGTGTCCCACGCGCTTTTTTCTTTCAGCGCATCTTCCCAAGTCAGTACGCCGGTCAAAAGGCACAGGCTCAAGCCGAGGAAGGTGGTGGCGGTAGCATCAACTTTCACGCCGAACAGCATCTCGGGAATACCCGCCCACAACAGCAGCAGAACCAGGAAAATGCCAGCATGATTTTTTCTTCACGCTTCATCGGCCCCATGGCCGCCAAATGCTCTTTTGCCAATGCAGTGGCGTTAGGGGTTTGTTTGATTTCAGGCGGATACAGGAAATACAGCACCAGCGGCATCAGCAGCATAGCAAGCAGGCCGGGTACGACCATCGCCACGAACCATGTGCCCCAAGAGAGGTGGATTTGCGAATTGGTGGCTTTGGCAACCAATTCGACGACCAGCGGATTGGGTGCGGTGGCAGTGATAAAAATCGGACAGGTAATCACGTTGGAGTGGAAGTTGACCAGTGAAAGGTATTTACCGATTTTGCCTTCCGTACCTTTTTCAGGGTCGGAGTCGAAACTCAGTGCGATGGATTTCATAATCGGATGCACGATGGCACCGCCGCGCGCAGTATTACTCGGCGTTACCGGACCGATGACCAAGTCGGCCAGTGCCAAGCTGTAACCTACGCCCAGCGTGCGTTTGCCGAAGAGGGAAATCAAGAGGTAGCCGATACGCATACCCAAGCCGGTTTTCAACAGGTCGCGCGAGATGATGATGGCGATACCGATCATCCAGATAAGTGAGTTGTTGAGGCTGCTCAAAGCGTCTTTGGTTGCGTCTGCGGCTTTTTCATTGGTCACGCCGGTCAGTGCAACCAAGGTAATGCCCAAAATCGCCATGGCGCCGATAGGCATGGCTTTGCCGATGATGCAGGCGATAATACCGACGAACAACGCCAAAAGGTGCCATGCGTCGGGCGATACGCCCTGCGGCACGGGTATGACGAGCCAGATAATCAGCGTCAGCACGAGCGCAACCGCAGCAGGAATTGGCTTGAAGCCCATGTTGAGTCTCCTAGTTTGAGGTATCAGGGAAATCGGATTTCAGACGACGTGTGCCTGATTTTGGTGGGGAGAGGTCGTCTGAAAAGTATTTTGGGTGTGGTTGTTTTTATGTTTTTCTTTTGGGTAATGCGTGTTTCGTGTTGCCATCTTTTTCAGACGACGTTTTTTGAGCTTTTACGTTTTTGCCCTCTCTAGCCCCTCTCCCACGGGGAGAGGGGATAATGGCGCTGAAAATCAACCTTTATCAAATTTTTCTGCAATCTGTCCCTCTCCCGCGGAAGAGGGAATAATGAATGCTGAAATCGACCATTATCGGATTTTCTGTAATTTGTCCCCTCTCCCACGGGAGAGGGTTAGGGAGAGGGCAAAACCTCAGGATGCACCGTATCGTTTTTCTGATGACGAACCGTCCTGTAAGTAATTTATGTTGTGAAATCCAACAAATACTTAAACCCTAATTCATCATGTTGGTTCATACTAGGGTATTTTTCAGACGACCTCCCATAATACAAAAGGTCGTCTGAAACGCCGTATCGGATTAATCCTGCTCCGCCGGCAGTCCGTACTCTTCGGGGAAGGTACGCAGCGAGCTTTTGCAACACGGTAACCGCGCCGTCAATCAGGCCGCAGCGGCCGCTTCGGGGCAGCAGTTGGCACAGAGCTTTGCAGGGCACGGAGGTCGTCTGAAGTGCCGATGCCGGTATCCACGCGGTTGAGCAGGCGTGAAAGTTGGAACGTGCCGCCTTTGCACGGCGGGCATTGTCCGCATGAGTTAGACGCAAAGAATTCCACATACTCAGCTACTTTGCGCACGACGCTGGTGCCTTCGGAAATCACAATCATCGCACCCGTACCGAGGCTGGATTTGCGTTCGCGCACGGACACGAAGTCCAAAGGTACGTCCAAATCTTTCGCGGTCAGAAGCGTGTTTGACGGGCCGCCGGTGAAGACGGCTTTAAACGTGCGGCCCACGAGCATACCGCCGCCGTGGTCGAAAATCAGCGATTGCAAGGTTGTGCCCATCGGCAGTTCGTACAGACCCGGATTCAATACGTCGCCGGAAAGCGAGTAGAGTTTCCTGCCTGCGGCATCGCCCAAACCCAGCGATTTGTACCATTCCGCGCCTTTGGCAAGGATTTGCGGGATGTTGGCGAAGGTTTCGGTGTTGTTGATTAAGGTCGGTTCGCCTTCTACGCCGCTTTCGGCGGGGAACGGCGGCTTGCGGCGCAGGAACGGGAAACCGCCTTCCAACCATGAAATCACGGCGGTTTCTTCGCCGCCGATGTAGCGGCCTGAAGTTTCGACCACTCAGGTCCAAAGGTTTGCCCAGATAGTTTTTCGATGCGGATGAACAAATCGCTTTTTCCATTGCTCGATGGCGGGTACGATGGAGGCGACGGATTCGGTCTGGTGCGGGTTGACATACATAATCGCTTTGTTGGCGCGGCAGGCGACGGCGGCAATCAGGACGCCTTCGATGACTTGGTGCGGCGTTTTCGCCAGCAATACGCGGTCTTTGAATGTACCCGGTTCGTCTTCGTTGGCGTTACAGACGACGTATTTGTCGCCGTGTTTGCTTTTGGGCGGCAACGGTCGCCTCCCATTTGCGCCAGGTCGGGAAACCTGCACCGCCCATGCCGCAGAGGTTGGCATCTTGCAGCTTGGAAACGATGTTTTGAGGATCGGCAAGCGCCGCCAACAGGCCTTCGCCGCCGCCGACTTTGCGCCACGCGGCCAAATCCGCGCCGACTTGGCGGGACGGGTGCAGTAAGTTTTGATTGGCTTGGTTCATGATTGTTGCTCCTGCAAACCGGCGTGTTCACGCAAATCGAATTTGCCGTAGTCGGGATATAAAAACGGGGCTTTGATGTCGCTGGTCAGTCCGGCGCGGGTCATTTCGCGTTGCAGATCGTGGACGTGTCCGACACCGCCGCGCACTTTTTTCAGCGGCAGGCCGCAATTTGCGGCGGCTTTACCCGCGCGGCGGCCGAAGCTGATGATGTCCAAAAGCGCGTTGCCCATTAAGCGGTTGCGGCTGTGGATACCGCCGGTTACTTCGCCGACGCAATAGAGGCCTTCGACGCAGGTTGCGCCGTCGCCGTTGATTTCGACGCCGCCGTTTTGGTAATGCAGGGTCGGATGAATCATTACAGGCTCGACGGCGGGGTCGATGCCGCATTTGTGGGCGACGTGGCCGAGCGTAACCAAACGGTTCAACACATCAGGATCGTTTTCAATCAGGCGCGGGGTGTCGAGGAACACACCGACCCTGTCCGTCGCGCACCACGCCGCGGCCTTCGCGGCACTCGCGCAAAAATGGCGGCGGCAACAACGTCGCGCGGCTGTAATTCGTCAACGAAACGCTCGCCCAAGCCGTTGACCAGCTTGGTCCCTGCGGAACGCACGGCTTCGGAAATCAGCGCGCCTGCCAAGTGCGGCGGATGGGCGACGCCGGTCGGATGGTATTGGAAGGAATCAATGTCGCGCAGTTTCGCGCCGATGCGGTATGCCATCACCAGACCGTCGGCGGTTGCGCCGTAGTGGTTGGAAGTGGCGAAACCCTGCAAATGCAGCCGTCCGCTGCCGCCGGTTGCCAAGACCACGGCTTTGGCGTGAACCAATACCAAAGAGCGTTTTTCCAAATCGTACAAAATCGCACCGACGCAGCGGCCGTGTTCGTCCGACAATAATTCGATGGCGGGGTGGCGGTTGAGCTGGGTGATGTTTTCGTCAAGTTCGACCGCCTCGCGCAGTACGCGCATCATTTCGAGGCCGGTAAAGTCGCGGTAGCTCAGGATGCGCGGCACGGTCGTACCGCCTGCACGTTTGCGGCTCAACATGCCGTTGCTATCCGCGCCTTTTGGCAGGTCGAAAGTCATGCCCAAACCGATCAGCCAGCGGATGGCGGACGGCGCGTCGGTAACCATTTGCGCCACCAATTCTTTCTTGCCTGCGTTGTGACCGCCTTTGATGGTGTCGTCAAAAGTGTTGCTGCAAGCTGTCTTCCGCGCCGACCGCCGCCTGAATGCCGCCTTCGGCCATCACGGTATTGCTGTCGCCGATACGCAGCTTGTTCGCCATAATCACACGTGCGCCTGCTTCGGTTGCAGACAATGCCGCCGCCGCCCCGGCACCGCCGCCGCCGATCACCAATACGTCGGTGTTTAAGTGTTCCGCGCCCGACAAATCATAGTCGTCAATCAGCGGATGGCTGATCAGCAGTTTCGCCAAATCAGGATGGCAGTAATCGCCCGTGTTCGGACCGATGGGCAGTTTGACGCGCGCATTGGCCTGATAGTCGGGGTGAAACCGACTCAACAATTCGTTTTTCCGGCAAGTCGCCGCGCAGTTCCAATGAGGAAGCGCGCAGGTTGGCAAGGGCGGTTTCGTAGTCTATGCCTTGGATTTCGTTCGCCATCACATTGCCTCCTCTTCAAATTCGACTTTCATTTTGCCGCTGTCGATTTCACGCAGGCGGCGCATCAAATCTACCGGACGCAGCGTGCGCGCCGCTTTCATGCGGCGGGCGAACAGGCCTAAGTGGTTCGGACGGATGTGTTCGGGGCAGGAAAGGGTGCAGAGGTTGCACATCACGCATTGGTCGAAGGTCAGCGCAGCCGCGCCGAAATCGCCGGAAACTACTTGCGCTACGCCGTTTTCCACTTCAAACCTTTGGGGCAGGCGCGGTTGCAGCCGCCGCAATGACGGCAGTTTTGCGCTTCGGGAAGGCTTTGGCGGTGTCGTCCAGCCAGTTCCAGCCGTCGCCGACCTCGCTCACGTCGTAATATTGGATATGCTCGGGAATGAAGTAGTCCAAGAAGCTGACCTGCATCCCTTCTTCGACTTTGGTTTCACACGCCAACGCAGTCGTTACCTCACGCTCGCCTTCCTTGCGTATCATGCAGCGGCACGAACCGCACACGCCTTGCCCCATACAACCGACGTTGGCGGTAATCGCGCTGCCGGCATGGGTATAGGCCTGAATGATTGACGAGTCGGCGGAAGCTTTGACTTCATGGCCGTCTATGGTCAGGGTTAACAAATTTTCACTCATGGTTTGTTCCTGTGAAATTGGAAGTTGGAATAGTGGATAATTTAATTAATTGTATTTTTATTACATTTATTGCGTGTGAGGAAATATCCAAGTTATTTACTCAGAAATTCTTTTTAAAATCAATATTTATCTGTATGAGTCGAAGTGTATTAGAATTTAGTGGTTTTGATGATAGGGATAACCTAAGGTTTTATAGAGGAATGATTGTAAACAAAAATATGCCTATTATTTAGACAAATTTCATTTCAATTATTTGATTTTAAATATAAAAATAAAAATTACTTTTTAATATAAATTTTAAAAATATTCGTCTATTTGCTAGTAAAAATCATTGTTATATATTAGATAATTTTGCATAGATTGTTGTATATATTGAATAATATTTTGTTGCGTAAGCAAGTGAAAAAGACTGTTATAAAAATTTCAGAAAAATAAAACAAGTTTGATATCAGTCAAGAAGATTGAGGGAGAAAATGACACGGATTTTACAATTGTGTATTGTATTGGAAAATAAGAAAGGCTGTCTGAAATTTTTGGTGGTTTTCCTTTTTAAATACAAGCTACTAAATTTCTTTCTCAGATACTTAAGGCAAATATTTTCAGACGGCCTTGCAATAAGATTATCATTTAAAAACAATGTAATTTTTACTTCTATTTAAGTGAATGGCTAGTGGATATAGATTATCAATAACTAAGTAATTTAATGCGATATTAAATTTCATTTAAATCAATAGGGTATGAAAATGATATTGTCTGGGTCATTCATTTGAAAGCACTATTACACTATTGAAGGCCGTCTGAAAAAATCGGTCTCTTAAAGAAATAAACAAATCCTCCCTACCATGACTCCGAAAAGGAACACAATCATGACCGTCATCAAGCAAGAAGACTTTATCCAAAGTATTTTTGACGCTTTCCAATTCATCAGCTACTACCATCCTAAAGACTACATTCAGGCTTTGTATAAGGCTTATCAAAAAGAAGAAAACCCTGCGGCCAAAGATGCGATGGCGCAAATTTTGGTCAATAGCCGTATGTGTGCTGAAGGCCATCGTCCGATTTGTCAGGATACCGGTATTGCAACCGTATTCTTGAAAGTGGGTATGGATGTACAGTGGGATGCCGAGATGAGCGTACAGGAAATGGTTAACGAAGGCGTACGCCGTGCATACACCTATCCTGACAACAAACTGCGTGCCTCTGTATTGGCCGACCCGGCTGGCAAACGTCAAAATACCAAAGACAACACCCCTGCCGTTGTACACATGGAAATCGTAAAAGGCGACAAAGTCGAAGTCACTTGCGCAGCCAAAGGCGGTGGTTCTGAAAACAAAACTAAAGTTGCCATGCTCAACCCTTCAGACAATATCGTTGATTGGGTATTGAAAACTGTTCCTCAAATGGGTGCGGGCTGGTGTCCTCCGGGCATCTTGGGTATCGGTATCGGCGGTACGCCTGAAAAAGCAGTGTTGATGGCCAAAGAAAGCCTGATGAGCCATATCGATATTCAGGAACTCAAAGAAAAAGCCGATTCCGGTGCAGAATTGTCTACAACCGAAGCCCTGCGCTTGGAACTCTACAAAAAAGTAAATGCCTTGGGCATCGGCGCACAAGGTTTGGGCGGTTTGAGCACCGTGCTGGATGTCAAAAATCCTTGACTACCCAACCCACGCTGCGTCCAAACCGATTGCCATGATTCCAAAACTGCGCAGCAACCCGCCACATCGAATTTGAATTGGACGGCTCAGGCCCGGCCAAACTGGAAACCCCATCTTTGGAAGACTGGCCGGATCTGACTTACAGCCCTGACAACGGTAAACGTGTCGATGTCAACAACCTGACTAAAGAAGAAGTGGCTACATGGAAAACCGGCGACGTGTTGTTGCTGAACGGTAAAATCCTGACCGGCCGCGATGCCGCGCACAAACGTTTGGTTGATATGCTCAATAAAGGCGAAGAATTGCCGGTAGATTTCACCAACAAACTGATTTACTACGTCGGCCCAGTTGATCCAGTCCGTGACGAAGTTGTTGGCCCGGCGGGTCCGACTACTTCCACCCGTATGGATAAATTCACCCGCCAAATGCTCGAACAAACCGGCCTCTTGGGTATGATCGGTAAATCCGAGCGCGGCGCAGCACCTGCCAAGCCATTGCCGATAACAAAGCTGTTTACCTGATGGCTGTCGGCGGCGCGGCATATTTGGTTGCCAAAGCCATTAAAGCATCTAAAGTCTTGGCGTTCCCAGAATTAGGTATGGAAGCGATTTACGAATTTGAAGTCAAAGACATGCCCGTTACTGTTGCGGTGGATAGCAATGGTGAATCGGTTCACGCCATTGCACCAAAACAATGGCAGGCAAAAATCGGTATTATTCCAGTCGAAGCTTGATATTTGACTGAATATCAAAGGCCGTCTGAACGATTTCAGACGGCCTTTTTGTTTACAAACAATTCAAATGTTTTCAAACGAGTAAATTTCCCTTTTTAAAAAGCACTTGTCAAAATCAGCGTTTGAAACTAAAATTCACAGCTTATCGAGTCGGAGGTGGCGCAGTCTGGTAGCGCACTTGCATGGGGTGCAAAGGGGTCGAAGGTTCGAATCCTTTCACTCCGACCAAAGATTGGAAAGAGCCGTTTTAAAAACGGCTCTTTTTCGTTTGGATGATTTATCTGAATAATGTATCCGAATGGATTTTTAAAACTTAATACCAATCGCTGTCTGAAACAAAACCTGCTTTCTCAAAGCAGGTTTTGTTGCTTATAAAGCAGAACTATTCGGCAGAGACCTTTGCAAAAAGTCCTTCTCCCAACAGCCGAAACCTAAACACAGGTTTTCGGCTGTTTCCTCCCAAATCACTCCTAATTCTACCCAAATGCCCCTTAATCCTCCCCGGACGCCCCATAATAAGGCATCCGGGCCGCCTTTTAGGCAGCAACAGGCACACTTAGCCTGTTAGCCGCTTTCAACAGGTTTAAACACATCGCCTTCAGATGGCTTTGTGCACTCACTTTGAGCAGACCAAAATAGGCTGCCCGGGCATAGCGGAATTTACGGTGCAGCGTACCGAAGCTCTGTTCGACCACATAACGGGTCTTCGACAAATATCGGTTGCGTTTGGTTTGCACTTCCGTCAGCGGACGGTTGCGGTGGGCTTTGCGCATAATGCCGTCCAGCAACCGATGTTCTTTCAGATGTTGCCGGTTTTTCCGCACTGTCGTAGCCTTTATCGGCATAGACGGTCGTATCTTCGGCAATGCCCTCCAACAAAAGGCAACAGGTGGTTGCACTCATGCGGGTATTGGCGGGGTAATGTGCAGTTTCTCGATATAGCCTTCCTCATCGGTACGGGTATGTTGTTTGTAACCGAGTTTGTAGAGACCGTTTTTTCTTTGTCCAGCGGGCATCTTTGTCCTTACTCGGTGTGGTTTTGGCCGCTGACTTGCCCTTCTTCATCGACTTCTGCGGCCTGACGCTGTTTGCCGCCGGCGGTCTGAATAATGGTAGCGTCAATGACGGCGGCGGATGCTTTTCTCTATTTTTAGGTTTTTTCGGCCAGTTGGCGGTTAATCAGTTCCAGCAATTCGGACAGGGTGTCGTCTTGCGCCAGCCAGTTGCGGTAGCGGCATAAGGTGCTGTAATCGGGGATGCTCAGTTCGTCGAAACGGCAAAACAGGTTGAAGTCGATGCGGGTAATGAGGCTGTGTTCGAGTTCGGGATCGAGAGGCTGTGCCATTGTCCGAGCAGGACGGCTTTGAACATGGACAACAGGGATAGGCGGAACGGCCGCGGTGGTCTCTAGGTAACGGGTTCTTTTGACGGTTCAGGTATTGTTCGATAGGCTGCCAATCAATCACTTGATCCAACTTTAATAGTGGAAGCGGTCGATGTGTTTGGCAATCATGGCTTGTGCGGTTTGCTGGAAGAAGGTGCTATGAGAAATCCCCTAAATGTCTTGGGCGGGACTTTAGGGGATTTTGAGAATTTTGCAAAGGTCTCCGGCACTATCTTTCAGCATGTCTTTATAAGTATAAAGATAAGATGCGCCGACAAAGGATGCGCCACCGACGACATTGCCCAGGAATACGGGAATCATGTTGAAGAAAAACTGTCCCCAGTGATGTTTGCGCCTGCCAAAATACCTGCTGGGATAACGAACATATTGGCGACAAGGTGTTGGAAGCCGTTTAATACGAAAATCATGACGGGGAACCAAATGGCCAGCATTCGTCCGGTTGTGTTTTTAGCGGCAAAGTGCAGCCACGTGCCCATGCAGACCATCCAGTTACATGCGACTGCCGATACGAAAGCGCGGCCGAAATCCATATGGACTTTTGCTTCCGCCACGGCAATGGTTTTTTCTGCCATGCTGCCTTCAATCATACCGACATAGTATCCGAGGAAAAAAGCCATTGCCAGCGTGCCCACCAAATTGCCCATACAAACGATTACCCAGTTGCGCAGCAGCATTTTGGAGGAAATCCGTCCGGCCAATCTGCCTAAAGACATGATCATCATGTTGCTGGTTACCAGCTCGCCGCCGCCAAGCAGGATGCAAATCAATGCGATTGGGAACACCGCGGCGCCGAGTAAAGTGGCAACACTCGCCCCATTCTGTGCGGAATGCCACTGACTACTTTTTAAATAGGCAGATAACCGAAGCCGATGTATCCGCCGGCCAAAACGCTCGAGATTGCCAGTGTGGAATGCTGGATTGTGCTTTGCGCAGCTTTGTCGAGAACAACCTGTAAAATTTCCTGTGGGTATAAATCGCGCGAAGCCATGATGTTCCTTAAAGTGGGTTGAGGAGGAACGCTGTTTCAAAAGTGGCGCAAACTGTCGCGGTAGGGCAGTGTTATAGGGAGCCGGTGTACGGTCTTTATCTTATCAATCAGTCTGAATTAAAACCTAAAAAAACAGATACTTCGCCTTGTTTTTAGCTCAAAAGAAATATTATTATATTTCGCTTCTAGATAAAAAAGGCCGTCTGAACGTTGAGTTTCAGACGACCTTTTTGAATTTTTAAACTTACAAATGTGCCAGCTTTGCATTGCCTTCGCGAGGAATAGGGCGCGGATTGCCTTGTGAATCGATGGCGACGTGAGTGAACACGGCTTCGGTGACCAGTTGGCGGTCTTCCGTTACCATATCGTTCATCAAAGTCTTAACCCACACTTCGATTTTCAGTTGCAAAGAAGTATTGCCCTACTCGGACGCAATGACCGTAGCAGCACACGACGTTGCCGACCTTTACCGGTCTGATGAAATTCATTTCGAACGGCCACGGTTACAATTCGTCCCTGTGCGATTTCTGCCGCCAAAAATACCGCCGCCCAGATCCATTTGTGACATAATCCAGCCGCCGAAGATATCCTGATTAGATTGGTATCGCGCGGCATGGCTACCGTACGCAATAAAAAGTTGTCCTTCGGGGGCCGTATGTGTTTGTTTGTTGTCAGCCATAAATAATCCCTGTCAAAAAGTGCTATTTTACGCTATTTGTAGCGATAAACCCATGTAGGCCGTCTGAAAAATCAGAAGGCAAAAGTGTTACAATCAACATATTCATCAGACAAAGGAGAAAGCTCATGCATCCGATTCAAGAACCACGAAATAGCGGCCTTTTGCGCGTATCCGACATTCACGAAATCTACTGGGAAGAATCAGGCAATCCTGATGGACACCCCGTGATTTTTCCTGCATGGCGGCCCCGGAGCAGGGGCATCACCCTGCCTGTCGCGGCTTTTTCAATCCAGAGCATTTCCGCATCGTCATTATCGACCAACGCGGTTGTGGACGCTCTAAACCCTATGCTTGTGTTGAAGACAACACCACATGGGACTTGCTGCCGATATTGAAAAAGTACGCGAAATGCTCGGTATCCAAAAATGGCTGGTTTCTCGGGGGCTCATGGGGCAGCACCTTGTCGCTGACTTATGCCGAAACCCATCCCGATCGCGTCAGCGGCTTTAGTTTTGCGCGGTATTTTTCCTGTGCAGGACGTCTGAAATGGCATGGTTGAACGAAGCAGGCGGCGTCAGCCAAATTTATCCGGCTCAATGGCAAAAATTCATTGCCCCCGTGGCCGAAAACAAACGCCAAGCCCTAATTAAAGCCTACCATGAAATGCTGTTCAGTGAAGATGAAGCTACGCGTCTCAAAGCAGCCAAGTCATGGGCTGACTGGGAAAGCTACCTTATTCAGTTTGAACCTAAAGACGTGGATGAAGATCCGCAAGCCTCCCTTGCCATCGCAAGAATGGAAAACCATTACTTCGTGAACGAAGGCTGGTTGCAGGGCGATAAAGCCATCTTGGCAAACATCGACAAAATCCGCCATATCCCAACCATCATCGTCCAAGGCCGATACGACCTATGCACCCCGATGCAAAGCGCGTGGGAGCTCTCGCAAGCCTTCCCTGAAGCAGAATTGAGAATCGTCCAAGCAGGTCACTCTTCTTTTGATCCTTCGCTTTCTGAGGCTTTAGTGAAAGCAGTGGAGGATATTAGAAGCAAGTTATAAAGCTTAATAATGATAAATGCCGTCTGAAAAGTTTCAGACGGCATTTTTAATCAAAAGCTTGCTAGATATTAAACGGTAAATGTTTATATGCAATATAATTGAGTATGAATACTACCTGGTATATGATTTATAAATTAACTAATTAGTGATGGTAAGCTTTTACCATTGCTTGCATCTGTAAGGTAGATGGACAATATTAGTTTTTACAATCTCATCTAATGGAAACTTGCATGATTGCGAAATCATGGGTAACCAAGTTGCTGTTGAAACATGTAGAAAAATTGCTTGGGTAACATGTGTTTCTTAAAAATCTATAATTAATTTCATTTTAGGAAGTTGGATGACTGACAAAATTGCTCATGCTCGCTGGGACTCATCAAAAAAATTGGCATTCCCATCCCCTGCAAAAACATCTACAAAAAGTCGCCCAACTCGCCAAAACGTTTTGCAGGGCGTTATGGGTCGTTGTTTGCTGAATATGCGGGGCTTTTGCACGATTTGGGGAAATTTCAGGAAGTTTTTCAGAAATATATCCGTAATGCATCCGGATTTGAAAAAGAAAATGCCCATTTGGAAGATGTCGAATCTACCAAGTTGCGCAAAATTCCGCATTCCACTGCCGGTGCCAAATATGCGGTAGAACGTCTAAATCCATTTTTCGGGCATTTGCTGGCATATCTGATTGCAGGACACCATGCGGGATTAGCGGATTGGTATGACAATGGAGCTTTAAAGCATCGTCTGCAACAGGCAGATAATGAATTGGAGGCCTCTTTGTCGGGCTTGGTGGAGAGCGGTTTGCCCAAAGATTTTTTCCCGTTATCCGATGATGACTTGATGCGGGATTTTTTTGCGTTTTGGGAAGACGGGGCAAAGCTGGAAGAGCTACATATTTGGATGCGTTTTCTCTTTTCTTGTTTGGTGGATGCCGATTTTTGGATACCGAAGCCTTTTATGAACGGCTGTGCCGATGCCGATACTGCGCAGGCTGCCGGATTGCGCCCTAAATTTTCCCGGTTTGGGTGAGTTGCACCGGCGATATGAGCAATATATGGCGCAACTTTCAGAAAAAGCAGATAAAAATTCATCTTTAAACCAAGAACGTCACGCCATTTTGCAGCAATGTTTTCCGCCGCCGAAACCGACCGCACTTTGTTTTCTTTGACCGTGCCGACCGGTGGCGGTAAAACTTTAGCGAGCTTGGGGTTCGCTTTTGAAACACGCACTGAAATTTGGCAAAAACGTATTATCTATGCTATTCCTTTCACCAGTATTATCGAGCAGAACGCCAATGTTTTCCGCAAAGCATTAGGCGATGATGTGGTTTTAGAACACCACAGCAATTTAGAAGTGAAAGAAGATAAGGAAACAGCGAAAACTCGTCTTGCTACGGAAAATTGGGACGCGCCGCTGATTGTTACCACTAACGTGCAACTGTTTGAAAGCCTGTTTGCGGCGAAAACCAGCCGTTGCCGCAAGATTCACAATATTGCCGATAGCGTGGTGATTTTGGATGAAGCCCAGCAGCTTCCGCGCGATTTCCAAAAGCCGATTACCGACATGATGCGGGTGTTGGCTCGCGATTACGGCGTTACTTTTGTGCTGTGCACGGCAACTCAGCCTGAACTTGGCAAAAATATCGACGCATTCGGCCGCACCATTTTGGAAGGCCCTGCCGGACGTGCGCGAGATTGTGGCAGACAAAATTGCCTTTATCGGAAAAAAACTGCGCCGCGTCTGCATCAAAATGCCGTCGTCAAACGGCGAAACGCAAAGCTGGCAGGAAATTGCCGATGAAATCGCCGCGCGTCCGTGCGTTTTGGCGGTGGTCAATACGCGAAAGCACGCCCAAAAACTATTTGCCGCCCTGCCTTCTGACGGCATCAAACTGCATTTGTCCGCCAATATGTGCGCCACACACCGCAGCGAAGTCATTGCGTTGGTTCGCCGATATTTGGCACTGTATCGCGCAGGCAGCCTGCACAAGCCTTTATGGCTGGTCAGCACGCAGTTGATTGAAGCCGGCGTGGATTTGGATTTCCTTGCGTTTATCGGGCGATGGCAGGACTGGACAGCATTGCCCAAGCGGCGGGCGGTGCAACCGTGAAGGCAAACCTGCCACAGTTGGGTGAAGTGGTCGTGTTCCGTGCCGAGGAAGGCGCGCCCAGCGGCAGCCTGAAACAGGGGCAGGACATTACCGAAGAAATGCTGAAAGCAGGGCTGCTCGGCGACCCGCTTTCCCCGTCGGTATTTGCCGAATATTTCCGCCGGTTCAACGGCAAAGGCGATGTGGACAAACACGACATTACAAGACTCTTGACGGCAGAATCATCCAATGAAAATCCGCTGGCAATCAAATTCCGCACTGCTGCCGAACGCTTCCGCCTGATTGATAACCAAGGCGTGGCACTCATTGTGCCGTTTATCCCATTGGCTCATCGGGAAGAAGGCGGCAGTCCGCAAATCGTCAAAGCAAACGAGCTGGACGATTTTTTCAGACGACATCTGGACGATGTGGAAGTTTCAGAATGGCAGGATGTTTTGGACAAACAACGCTTTCCGCAGCCGACCGACCATTCCTTCGGACAAACCGACCAACCACCGCTGCCAGAGCCGTTTGAACGCTGGTTCAGCTTGTTGGAAAACGACCCGCTCAAACACAAATGGGTTTACCGCAAGCTGCAACGCTACACAATTACCGTGTATGAACACGAACTGAAAAAGCTGCCTGCACATGCTGTTTTTTCCAGGGCGGGATTGCTGGTGTTGGATAAGGGCTATTACAAAGCCGTGCTTGGTGCGGATTTTGATGATGCAGCTTGGCTACCTGAAAATTCGGTTTTATGAAAAATGCCCCTATTGCTAGGGGGCATTTCGTCATTTTTAACATAGCACTATGGTTTCAACATACAGCCACCCTGAAGGCGGCCGACCGTTCACAACTCATTTATTTAAAGCATAGAAAAGTCGTTGAACGTGGGTACATTTTACAGCACATTAAAAATAAGCGAATGATACTTGACAAATAAAGCTAAAATTAATTAATATAGCTCTATGGAAATTATTAAGGAGGCGATATGAGTTTCATCCTAGAAATCAGTGGCGATTTCGGCATGCTTCACAAGGCCTGAATTAAAGGTGGAAAGGGTTAGTTATCCCTGTGATAACGCCGTCTGCCGCCAGAAACATCTTAATGGCGATATTGTGGAAGCCGGCGATTCGCTGGAAGGTCTTGAAGATAGAAATCCTAAAACCGATTCAGTGGACGAATATCCGCCGTAACGAAGTGGGAACCAAAATGAGTGAGCGTAGCGGCTCGCTCTATATTGAAGACAACCGCCAGCAGCGCGCATCCATGCTGCTGAAAGACGTTGCCTACCGCATTCACGCCGATTTTGACATGACAAGCGAAGCAGGCGAGGGGCGACAACTACGTCAAATTTGCCGAAATGTTCAGCGGCGCGCGAAAAAGGGCAGTATTTCCACCAGCCTTATTTGGGTTGCTGCGAGTTTCCCTGCCATTTCAGGCTACTTGAAAAGGCTGAAGACGGTTTGCCACGCGAAGATATTACACAAGATTTCGGTTTTTATGTTGTACGACATGGATTTCAGCAAATCCGACCCGCGCGATTCCAATAACGCCGAACCCATGTTTTACCAATGCAAAGCGGTAAACGGCGTAATTACCGTGCCCCCAGCCAATAGTGAGGAGGTTAAACGATGATTCTGCACGCGCTCACCCAATACTACCAACGCAAAGCCGAAAGCGATGGCGGTGTTGCCCCGGAAGGGTTTGAAAACAAAAGAAATCCCTGTTCATTATTGTTCTAGACAAACAGGGCAAATTTATTCAGCTTGAAGATACCCGCGAGTTGAAAAAAATAAGAAAAAAAGTTGCCCGCATTAGTGCCGAAAGGTTTGGGCAGGAGCGGTTCAAAAATCCCTACGAAGTAAGCAATTTATTGTGGGATCACTACGGTTATGTGCTTGCCTATGCGGGAGAAAAGGGCAGGAGCAGGCGGATAAACAGCATGCCAGCTTTACCGCCAAAGTAAACGAATTGAAACAGGCGTTGCCTGATGATGCAGGCGTTGCCGCCGTTGCCGCCTTTCTGGCTTCTGCGGCAGAAAAAGCAAAGTCATGCAGGCCGCAAATTGGGCGGAATGTGCCAAAGTCAAAGGCTGTAATCTCAGCTTCCGCTTGGTGGACGAGGCAGTAGATTTGGTTTGTCAATCAAAGGCGGTGCGGGCATATGTGAGTCAAGTGAATCAAACGCAATCCAATAATGTCCCCAAAGGCATTTGCCTGGTAACGGGCAAAAGCTGCACTGACTGCGCGGCTGCATAACGCCGTGAAAGTGTGAACGCAAAGCCTGCCCCATTTACATCAGTGAATTTGTCGGCTTTTTGAATCATACGGCAAAGAGCAGGGCTTTATCTTTCCTGTGGGCGAACAAGCCATGTTCGAATACACCACCGCCTTTAAACACCCTGCTTGCCGGTGAAAAATCGCTTCCGTATCGGCGATGTAACAGCCATCTGTTGGAGTACGAAAACCAACCCCGTTGAAGAGCATCTTGCTTCGCTGATTAACGGTGGCGGCAAAGACAATCCCGATGAGCATATCGATGCCGTTAAAACTCTTTATAAAAGCCTGTACAACGGTCAATACCAAAAACCTGACGGCAAAGAAAAATTCTACCTTTTAGGTCTATCACCCAATTCTGCGCGCATTGTCGTCCGCTTTTTGGCATGAAACCACTGTTGCCGCCTTATCTGAAAGCATTGCGGCGTGGTATGACGATTTGCAGATGGTGCGTGGCGAAAACTCGCCATACCCCGAATATATGCCGTTGCCGCGCCTGCTGGGCAATTTGGTGTTGGACGGCAAAATGGAAAATCTGCCGTCCGATCTAATCGCCCAAGTAACCGATGCCGCACTCAACAACCGCGTTTTACCCGTCAGCCTGTTGCAGGCTGCTTTGCGGCGCAACAAGGCGGAACAGAAAATTACCTATGGCAGGGCAAGTCTGCTTAAAGCCTATATCAATCGCGCAATCCGCGCAGGTCGTCTGAAAAACATGAAGGAGCTAACTATGAGCTTAGATAGAAACCGTCAAGACATCGGCTATGTGCTGCAGGGCGGCTGTTTGCCGTGCTGGAAAAACACAGGCCGAAGCCAATCCCAGCTTGAACGCCACCATTGCCGACCGCTATTTCGGTTCGGCAAGCAGCACACTGATTGCCGTATTCGGCACACTGATTCGTTTGTCTCAAACATCACTTGAGTAAACTGAATACGGAACAGTACAGAGGAAAACGAATTTTTAGAAAAACTTTTTCAGGAAATTATCGGAAAAATAGATAATTTCCCCAACCATTTGGATATTAATCATCAAGTTTTTATTTGGGATCGGTTATTACCACCAAAAACAAGATTTTTCCAATCCAACTCAACTGAAACAAATTAAACTGGAGTAAATATCATGATTATTGAAAAACGCTACGACTTTTGTCTTTTTATTTGACGTGCAAGACGGCAATCCCAACGGCGACCCCGATGCAGGCAACCTGCCACGTATCGACCCGCAAACCGGCGAAGGTTTGGTAACCGATGTTTGCCTGAAACGCAAAGTCCGCAACTTTATCCAAATGACCCAAAATGGCGAACATCACGACATCTTTATCCGCGAAAAAGGCATTTTGAACAACCTGATTGACGAAGCCCACGAGCAAGAAAACGTAAAAGGCAAAAGAAAAAGGCGAGAAAACCGAAGCCGCTCGCCAATACATGTGCAGCCGTTATTACGACATTCGCACATTCGGCGCAGTGATGACTACCGGCAAAAATGCAGGACAAGTGCGCGGTCCCGTGCAACTGACTTTTTCTCGCTCTATCGATCCCGTCATGACCTTTGAACACAGCATTACCCGCATGGCGGTTACCAACGAAAAAGATGCCAGTGAAACCGGCGACAACCGTACCATGGGGCGCAAATTTACCGTCCCCTACGGCCTCATACCGCTGCCACGGCTTCATTTCTGCCCATTTCGCCAAACAAACAGGCTTTTCCGAAAACGATTTAGAGCTGTTTTGGCAGGCACTTGTCAATATGTTTGACCACGACCATTCCTGCCGCACGCGGACAAATGAATGCACGCGGGCTTTATGTGTTTGAGCACAGCAGCAGCTTGGGCGACGTACCTGCTGATAGTCTGTTCAAACGTATTCAGGTAGTCAAAAAGGACGGTGTAGAAGTAGCAAGGAGTTTTGACGATTATCTTGTCAGCGTAGACGATAAGAATCTTGGAGAAACCAAGCTGTTGCGTAAATTAGGCTAAAAATGACCGCACTTTTAACCGAAACCCAAGGGGAAAATCAGGACGTGCGCCTGATTCCCCTTTCTGCCTTGCAACACTACGCCTTCTGTCCGCGCCAATGTGCGTTGATTCACAACGAGCAGGCGTGGGCGGAGAACTATTTGACCGCGCAGGGCAAGGCGCTGCATGAGCGGGTGGATTCGGGCGAGCCGGAAACGCGCAAGGGGTGCGCTTTGAGCGGACGGTACATGTTGGCGGAGAAGCTGGGTATCAGTGGCGTGTTGGATTTGGTTGAAGTGGACACAAAAACAGGCCGTCTGAAACCTGTGGAATACAAACGCGGCAAGCCCAAACCCGACCCGATGGACGAAATCCAGCTTTGCGCCCAAGGTTTGTGTTTGGAAGAAATGACGGGGCAAACCGTCTCTGAGGGCGCGCTGTGGTATGTGCAAAACCCGCCACCGCGTCCCCGTCGTATTTTCAGACGACCTGCGCACCCAAACACTCGCCACTATCGCCGCCGTGCGCGAACTCCTAAACAGCGGACAACCCCGCCGCCCGACTACGGCAAACGCTGCAAAGCCTGCTCGCTAGTGGAGATTTGCCAGCCGGAGTTGTTGGGGAAACTGGGATAGGGAGTGTGGGGTATGTGGAGGGGTTGTTTAGGGGAATAGAAATTTTCAATTATTTAATCGAGATGAAATTATGAAAATAATGAGTTATATCATTACACATGATTATGGTTTTGCTCCTAATCCTTATGGTGGATTTTTTAACTCTCGCCACATGCAAACCAAAAATAAGAAATAGTGCAAAAATAGGAGATATTCTTGTTGGAATAGGCTCCAGCGCAGGAGCTTATAAAAAACTCGATTAATTTATGTAGCTCAAGTATCTAATGTGGTGAATATGAATGAATATTTTGAAAATCCAATATATCAAGTTAAAAACCAAGTGATGAAAAATATTTCAAGAAGAAGAGGAGATAATATTTATTATCAAGAGAATGGAACCTGGATTCAGTTAAATAACCCTTTCCATGATGAAGGCAATATGAGTCATGATTTGAACTCTACTAATGTTTTTAATATGTGAAGATTTTTGGTACTTTGGAAGCAAAGCACCATTATTGCCTGAAAAAAATTCCTTGGGATTGTTAAGAAAGGACCAGGCTATAAAAAAATATAAATGACCAAAATTTAGTATCCAGTTTTTTTAGATTGGTTATCAATACATGAAAAAGGAATTATTGGTAAAGCCTAGTAGTTTAGAAAATAGATAGGAATACACCCATGCGCAAACTGCAAAAACACGCTCTACATCACCACTCAAGGCAGCTACCTGCATAAGGAGCGGGAGACGCTGGTGGTGGAGCAGGAGCGCAAGAAGGTGGCGCAGTTGCCGGTGCATTCCATTGGACATATTTTCTGTTTTGGGAATGTGCTGGTATCGCCGTTTCTGCTAGGGTTTTGTGGTGAAAATAATGTGAATTTGGCGTTTTTTACCGAAAACGGGCGTTATTTTGGGACGGCTTCAGGGCGGCAGAGTGGCAATGCTGCTGCGTCGGGCGCAGTATCGGGTGTCGGAGCAAAAATCCCGTGCCGATTGCGCGTAATATTATCGCGGCGAAGATTCAGGCGAGTAAGCGGGTGCTTCAGCGGCAGATTCGCAATTACGGGGAGAATGCAGCGATTCAAAGTGCGGTGGATTCTTTGAACATTTCGCTGCGGCAGTTGAAGGGCGCGGCGGAGCTAGACGTGGTGCGCGGCATTGAAGGGCGATGCGGCGGCGCGTTATTTCGGCGTGTTCGGGCAGCTTTTGAGTGAAAAAAGCAGCTTTTCTTTTGATGGACGCAACCGCCGTCCGCCCAGAGACGGGGTGAATGCGCTGTTGTCGTTTGTGTACAGTATTCTGGGCAAGGACATCAGCGGCGCGCTGCAAGGCGTGGGGCTGGATCCGCAGGTAGGCTTTCTGCACGCCGACCGACCGGGTCGCGACAGTTTGGCGCAGGATATTTTGGAAGAATTCCGCGCATGGTGGGCGGACAGGCTGGTGTTGTCGCTGATTAACCGCGGGCAAATCAAACCGCAGGATTTTTGTTACCGAAGCAAGCGGCGCGGTAAGCTGGGATGCCGATGCGCGTAAGCTGTTGTTCCAAGCTTTGCAGGTGAAAAGCAGGAGAAAATCGTACATCCGTTTTTGGGTGAAGAAGTAGAAATCGGGCTGCTGCCGTATATTCAGGCAATGCTGTTGGCGCGCCATTTGCGCGGGGATTTGGCGGAATATCCGCCGTTTTTGATGAGATAGGTTTGCATGCTGCCTGAAAACGGGTTGGATACTTTCAGACGACCTCTAAAGCAGCCTGCACATGGGAATGCAAAAATGCTGATGCTGATTACTTACGATATTTCGCCAGAAGACGCGGAAGGGCAAGGCAGGCTGCGGCGCGTGGCGAAGTTGTGTCTGGACTACGGCGTGCGCGTGCAGTATCTCGGTGTTCGAATGCGACATCGCGCCCGATCAGTGGGTTGTTTTGAAAAGACAAACTTTTGAAAACCCTACAGACCCGAAAACCGACAGCCTGCGCTTTTACCATCTGGGCAGCAGTGGCGGCGCAAAGTGGAACACCACGGTGCAAAAACCGGCGGTAGATGTTTAAGGATACGTTGATTAGTGTGAATCGCCAACCTGCGGTTCCTCGCGAAAATGCGGCAGGGTTGGCGAATTGGGATTGTTCTTTAACAATCAGGATATTGCAAATGCGGGTGTAACAGAAAAAGGCTGTGTTATACTTGCATTTCTGCTTTTTCTTGAGAGTTTAGCGAAACCAGGGCTGGAAACCTGATGGAGTAAGGCTTTTGAGAGGCTCCAGCCGCCTTCAGGCGGCGTGTGTTGAAACATCCAATATAAAAACTGAATGCACCGAATAAATCCAGCCGCCTTCAGGCGGCTGTGTGAAAACCTGTTGTAACCTCTGTTGGTATGGTCTCTGCTGTCCCAGCCGCCTTCAGGCGGCCGTGTTGAAAACCCTGACTTGTATAACAGGTACATCCGTTTACCGCCAGCCGCCTTCAGGCGGCTGTGTGTGGAAACATAGCTTTGCATGCTGGCCGGCAGATTTATCAGTTAGCTAGCCGCCTTCAGGCGGCTAGTGTTAAACTTAGGCTTTGGGCATTGCGCCTTAACTTGAAATCCAGCGCCTTCAGGCGGCCAGTGTGGAAACCGTTAGTTTTTTATTAACTTAGCTTTGTTATCCAGCCGCCTTCAGGCGGCAAAATGTTGAAACCATTTCAACCATTCATGCATATCTTCCAGCTATCCAGCCGCCTTCAGGCGGCTGTGTGCTGAAACAAGTCGAGGTAATCTCACATAGGCGGCGCACTGCCCAGCCGCCTTCAGGCGGCTGTGTTGAAACCCGCCGGAGCGATCCAAATTTTTTTATATCGAGGCCCAGCCGCCTTCAGGCGGCTGTGATGTGAAACTTCTTCCCAACCTGATGGTGTGCATCTTATTTTCAGCCGCCTTCAGGCGGCTGTAGTTGAAACTTTATATGGGTGTTGACCGGTTTGTAACAGCAGCCAGCCGCCTTCAGGCGGCTGTGTGGAAACCGACTTTAGATTTTTTTAATTTTTGTTTTTTAGAATTCCCAGCCGCCTTCAGGCGGCTGTGTGTTGAAACAATTCGGCAATATCAATAAATTTCAAATTGTAATCCCAGCCGCCTTCAGGCGGCTGTGTATGAAACCAAAATCAGATAGCGGCGCATTAATTGAAAGTCGTTCCAGCCGCCTTCAGGCGGCTGTGTGTTGAAACATTTGTATGAAAATCTGTTATTTGTTAATAACTGGCCAGCCGCCTTCAGGCGGCTGTGTGTGAAACTTAATGAAGGGCAGGCGTGTCCGTATATCAGGCGCCAGCCGCCCTTCAGGCGGCTGTGTTGAAACTTATTCTCTATGGATTCATTTAAATCGGATATAAACCAGCCGCCTTCAGGCGGCTGTGTGTGAAAACATAAGCCGTAATGCCCGAATCAAGTTATCTCGTTGCCAGCCGCCTTCAGGCGGCTGTGTGTTGAAACTTTCACCACGATTTCTTTTCATTTTTCATGCCTTACCAGCCGCCTTCAGGCGGCGTGTGTTGAAACTTTCAAATGCCAATAACGGCTTTTTCCTTGCTTCCAGCCGCCTTCAGGCGGCTGTGTTGAAACGAGGATTTTCGCAATAGCAGGGCGAGATTTCGACCAGCCGCCTTCAGGCGGCTGTGTGTTGAAACGAATGGAAGCGACTTTTGGGCGGTATATAGGTATGGCTAGCCGCCTCAGGCGGCTGTGCGTGAAACTTCAAACGATTTTAACAAAAGATTAATCATGAAAACCAGCCGCCTTCAGGCGGCTGTGTGTTGAAACCAACCATGCAAAACGCAATACTTCCTCAATCTCGTCCAGCCGCCTTCAGGCGGCTGTGTGTGAAACGATACACGTTCCAAAACTGCGGCTGCGGATAAGACCAGCCGCCTTCAGGCGGCTGTGCGTTGAAACCATTCGTGTCAGCAACGATCTATTCCACAACCCCAGCCGCCTTCAGGCGGCTGTGTGTGAAACTGCTCAAGGCGCAGTGACACAGGATATTTGAACCCAGCCGCCTTCAGGCGGCTGTAAGTTGAAAACCGTGCCGACAGTGGAAAGCCGCATGACGTTGATCCAGCCGCCTTCAGGCGGCTGTGTGCTGAAACTTATGATTTTATGGCGCCTTTATGTCGAGCGTGACGCCAGCCGCCTTCAGGCGGCTGTGTGTTGAAACATAAGCGCGAAACGGTGTCTTTGCCGGTATCGGATCCAGCCGCCTTCAGGCGGCTGTGATGTGAAACCATTATTTACTCCTTAACTCATGCCTGATATTTCCAGCCGCCTTCAGGCGGCTGTGTGTTGAAAACCCGCATGCCTTCATCACTCTTCGATGGATTCTCCAGCCGCCTTCAGGCGGCTGTATGTGAAACCCATAGCTCCGTCTCAGCAATACCGATTTGATAGGCCAGCCGCCTTCAGGCGGCTGTGTTGAAACCAAATAGATAGGAAGGAAAATCCGCGTAGACGTTGCCAGCCGCCTTCAGGCGGCTGTGTGTTGAAACATGCGTAGCATTGATGCTATGCAGGCCTTTGTCATTCCAGCCGCCTTCAGGCGGCCGTGTGTGAAACAAAAAGACTTGACAAAAGTATTAATCATAAACAACCAGCCGCCTTCAGGCGCTGTGTTGAAAACATGGTATTCAGATTTGACGATTCCACTGAGCCTCCAGCCGCCTTCAGGCGGCTGTGTGTTGAAACTTGTTCTTTCTGTCTTTGCTGTTCTTTTTACTCCAGCCGCCTTCAGGCGGCTGTGTGTTGAAAACATCTGTATCTTCTTTTGTTGACGTCCTGTCTGATCCAGCCGCCTTCAGGCGGCTGTGTTGAAAACTCACACCCTAACTTTTTTTGCATTTTCATCAACATCCTCCAGCCGCCTTCAGGCGGCTGTGTGATGAAAACGTCATAAAACGACCTTTGCCGACAGGGAGCAGGGCCAGCGCCTCAGGCGGCTGTGTTGAAACTATCGAACCTCGATTTGATGGATGAGTACTGAATGGCCAGCCGCCTTCAGGCGGCTGTGTGTTGAAAACATATTCCCTGAGCTTCACAGTTACCGTCGATCTCCCAGCCGCCTTCAGGCGGCCGTGTGTGGAAAACCTGCTGGTCTTTTTCCGTGTTTTGATGATCTACATTCCAGCCGCCTTCAGGCGGCTGTGTGTTGAAACATAAGTTGTTCAGCATCTATTCTGCTTTGATCGCCCAGCCGCCTTCAGGCGGCACTGTGTTGAAACTGGTTTTATCTGTATCGGTTTGGTACCTGTACGCCAGCCGCCTTCAGGCGGCTGTGGTGTTGAAACATAGGCAAGCAGTGCGCCGCCCTATGTAGATTACCCAGCCGCCTTCAGGCGGCTGTGTTGAAAACACAAAGACAACCTGACTACAAAATCCAAAAGACCAGCCGCCTTCAGGCGGCTGTGTGTGAAACTTTAATCTTCGTGCCTTGGTCAGTATAGCAGGTACACCAGCCGCCTTCAGGCGGCCATGTGTGAAACTGATTTTTGGTGTGTTCTTCAGCGGACTTAGTAATCCCAGCCGCCTTCAGGCGGCTGTGTGATGAAACGCGCAGTGTAGATTTACCCGCGCTGCTTTCACTCCCAGCCGCCTTCAGGCGGCTGTGTGTTGAAACGCACTTCCCGGGTCAGGGCATGACCATGCGCGGTACCAGCCGCCTTCAGGCGGCTGTGTTGAAAACGCACTTCCCGGGTCAAGCATGACCATGCAGCGGTACCAGCCGCCTTCAGGCGGCTGTGTGTGAAAACATCGCACAAAAACAGACAAACAAGATGCGAGGTTCCAGCCGCCTTCAGGCGGCTGTGTGTTGAAACTTTACGGTTTGGGCAAACCGAGCTGAGATTGCTTCCCCAGCCGCCTTCAGGCGGCTGTGTTGAAAACTCTTCCTTTCAGGTTGGCTTTACATTTTTGGCCCAGCCGCCTTCAGGCGGCTGTGTGTTGAAACACGGGGGCGATGTTAGGGTTTTGTGTGTAGTACAGCCAGCCGCCTTCAGGCGGCTGTAGTTGAAAACAAACGGCAATACAACCGCTGAAGTCGCAACTACTCACCAGCCGCCTTCAGGCGGCTGTGTGTTGAAACGGGCTCTAAACATTGGGAATTTTATAGTTTGATGCCAGCCGCCTTCAGGCGGCTGTGTGTTGAAACCGCTGTATGTTTGATAGTCATTTTTAAAACTCCCCAGCCGCCTTCAGGCGGCTGTGTTGAAACAGCCCTAATGAGCGTTACCCCGAAGACTGTTGAAACCAGCCGCCTTCAGGCGGCTGTGTGTTGAAACTGGAATGAATACGCTTTCGCCTTTGCCTAGCGTTTCCAGCCGCCTTCAGGCGGCTGTGTTGAAACCGTGCCCTCGGTTTGGTGCTTTTAATGCAGGCAATCCAGCCGCCTTCAGGCGGCTGTGTGTTGAAACAAGGCCTGCAACTGGCAGGGGCGCCGCTGAGTCGTGCCAGCCGCCTTCAGGCGGCTGTGTGTTGAAACATCGAACTGTTGCGCAACAGACTTGCTGTTGCCCACCAGCCGCCTTCAGGCGGCTGTGTGTTGAAACCGGCTTGAAACGCAAGGAACAGGAAGCCGCGCAAGCCCAGCCGCCTTCAGGCGGCTGTGTGTTGAAACAGATTGTGTTGCCATGATAAGCCCCTTTCCGGGGCCCAGCCGCCTTCAGGCGGCTGTGTGTTGAAACAGATTGTGTTGCATGATAAGCCCCTTTCAGCCCAGCCGCCTTCAGGCGGCTGTGTGTTGAAACCGGGCTTTTTGCCTTTCTCGCGCCATATGGCAAGCCAGCCGCCTTCAGGCGGCTGTGTGTTGAAACCACATTGGGTCTGTCCGCTCCTGTGCATGCTGAACCAGCCGCCTTCAGGCGGCTGTGTGTTGAAACATTACCACGTAAACGGACAACAAAGCCATACTAACCAGCCGCCTTCAGGCGGCTGTGTGTTGAAACTTCCTGATTGTCTTTGATTCTTAGTGCTTTATTTCAGCCGCCTTCAGGCGGCCGTGTGTGAAACAGTAATACCAAAACAGATAAAGCAGATTCAAGACCAGCCGCCTTCAGGCGGCTGTGTGTTGAAACCAAAGGTGTGATGAACGACACGGGTAGCAGCATACCCAGCCGCCTTCAGGCGGCTGTGTGTTGAAAACCACTTTCGAAGCGGCCTTAACCACCACCTTGCCCGCCAGCCGCCTTCAGGCGGCTGTGTGTTGAAACACATATCGAAACCAAAACACGAAAACGAAAGGATTAAAACCAGCCGCCTTCAGGCGGCTGTGTGTTGAAACGCTGGTGTTTTGTCTAGTAAAAACAAGGATTATACCAGCCGCCTTCAGGCGGCTGTGTGTTGAAACAAACGTCATCAATGGGCGATTTTTACCCGATTATTGCCAGCCGCCTTCAGGCGGCTGTGTGCTGAAACACACAATCCCAAAAAAATAGCGCATACGAACGCCACCAGCCGCCTTCAGGCGGCTGTGTATGAAACTTCCGCGTTGGGTCTGTCAGCTCCTGTACATGCTCCAGCCGCCTTCAGGCGGCTGTGTGTTGAAACTTTTGTTGTACTACGTTTAACATAGCTTTCTTTTCCCAGCCGCCTTCAGGCGGCTGTGTGTTGAAAACAAACAAAGAGTTGTTCAACAGCTTAAATTATACGCCCAGCCGCCTTCAGGCGGCTGTAGTTGAAAACCATGCCTTCAATCAATCCTCTTTTAACTCTTGACCAGCCGCCTTCAGGCGGCTGTGTGTTGAAACATTTTCCATCGCTGAATCTGAAGCAATACCATTACCAGCCGCCTTCAGGCGGCTGTGTGTGAAAACATATGCATCATAAGATTGCGGATGCTCAATCGAATCCCAGCCGCCTTCAGGCGGCTGTGTGTTGAAACGACCATCTTGACCTCCAAATCGCTGGTAAGCGCCCAGCCGCCTTCAGGCGGCTGTGTGTTGAAACAAATCGGCCGGGCGGGACGGCCTGATAACCGCCCAGCCGCCTTCAGGCGGCTGTGTGTTGAAAACTGCATGGAGCGGATCTTTTGAAACCCCTGTCCACATCCAGCCGCCTTCAGGCGGCTGTGTTGAAAACTTTGTTAACGGTTAATAAAGTCATCACATTCGCCCAGCCGCCTTCAGGCGGCTGTGTGTGAAACTCATAAAATCGACAGCGGCGGCTATACAGCAGGCCCAGCCGCCTTCAGGCGGCTGTGTGTGAAACGAGTCCCAGCGAGTTGTCTGAAACTTTCTCAGGCCAGCCGCCTTCAGGCGGCTGTGTGCTGAAACAGTTCGAATGTCATCAACTTTACCTATGATATCCAGCCGCCTTCAGGCGGCTGTGTGTTGAAACTTTGCCTCCTAATTTAACTGAAGAAGCGTAGGTCCAGCCGCCTTCAGGCGGCTGTGTGTTGAAACTTCAGGATAAGGGCGATATTTTGATATATCGCCTTTCCAGCCGCCTTCAGGCGGCTGTGTGTTGAAACAACCATAGATTCGAAAACCCATGGAGTAGTGTTCCCAGCCGCCTTCAGGCGGCTGTGTGTGAAAACCCGGAAATTCTTCCGTTCATATCTTGGGATAATACCAGCCGCCTTCAGGCGGCTGTGTGTTGAAAACGACCAGTTGATTCTTGAGTTTCCGAACGTGGCCCAGCCGCCTTCAGGCGGCTGTGCGTGAAATGAACACGCAGCCGCTTAGGGCGGCTGATTTATACTTTCCAGCCGCCTTCAGGCGGCTGTGTGATGAAACCGTCGCAACACCCCAATGCGTAACCAAATCATGACCCAGCCGCCTTCAGGCGGCTGTGTGTTGAAACTTTTGATTTATTAATTAGCTGAAAGATTGATATCCAGCCGCCTTCAGGCGGCTGTATAGTTGAAACAAAACAGACAGAGCCAAAGCAATCAAAGATTTTTCCAGCCGCCTTCAGGCGGCTGTGTTGAAACTACCCCTCGAGCCTTTCGCAGTTACTTCGAATCCAGCCGCCTTCAGGCGGCTGTGTTGAAACCGGGTCGTCCAGTTTATTATCCCTCACTTATGACCAGCCGCCTTCAGGCGGCTGTGCTGAAAACTTTAAAAAGCTCTTTCATTTCAATCTCCTGAAAACCAGCCGCCTTCAGGCGGCTGTAGTTGAAAACCTGCTTCTGGATAATGGAACTGGTATTTACTCCCAGCCGCCTTCAGGGCGGCTGATGTTGAAACAGACGACCTTATTGATTGAGGTATTAAAAATGGCCAGCCGCCTTCAGGCGGCTGTAGTTGAAAACGTCCCATCTTGCTCTTGAAACTAAAACAACATCGTCCAGCCGCCTTCAGGCGGCTGTGTGTTGAAACATCTTCTTTCCCTTCTATATTTATTCCTGATCCAACCAGCCGCCTTCAGGCGGCTGTGTTGAAACTTTCCGTCGCGGTGAAACCGACTATTACTCATACGGCCAGCCGCCTTCAGGCGGCTGTGTATGAAAACAATGTACAGGTAGGTGCATGATGGGTATCGAAGCCCAGCCGCCTTCAGGCGGCTGTGTGTGAAACCGCCTAATCCTTCTTCATCTATAATATTTCCTGTTCCAGCCGCCTTCAGGCGGCTGTGTGTTGAAACTGTCCAATCTTTACCGCCTTCATAGCCATTCAATCCAGCCGCCTTCAGGCGGCTGTGTGTTGAAACACCGAGCTTCCCGTACTTCTGGCCAATCATGACCAGCCGCCTTCAGGCGGCTGTGTGTGAAACTCATTTCCACGTCTTATCTCCCTTGTCTCAAATCCCAGCCGCCTTCAGGCGGCTGTGTGTGAAAACACGGTAGGCGTACACATTAATCAACAACGTTCGCCAGCCGCCTTCAGGCGGCTGTGTGTTGAAAACCGGAGTTTCGATAGACACTTTGGCTCCAGATTTACCAGCCGCCTTCAGGCGGCTGTGTGTTGAAACGTATCTTGGCGGTGCTTATCCGATATGGGGCGACCAGCCGCCTTCAGGCGGCTGCGTGTTGAAACGCATCTTGGCGGTGCTTATCCGATATGGGCGACCAGCCGCCTTCAGGCGGCTGTGTGTTGAAACAATATTGATTTTTGATATGGCAAAAATCGCTCAATCCAGCCGCCTTCAGGCGGCTGTGTTGAAACCTGATGGCGTTAATTCAAAAATTCATAGTTGTTACCAGCCGCCTTCAGGCGGCCATAAAGTTGAAACCAAAAACTTGACAAGACTTATTTTAGTAAATATTTTCCAGCCGCCTTCAGGCGGCTGTGTGTGAAAACCGTTGTAAATAGATAACATTGCTATCGGATCCCCAGCCGCCTTCAGGCGGCTGTGTGTTGAAACATCGGCTTTTACACGTCTACAATAGCCATGATATAACCAGCCGCCTTCAGGCGGCTGTGTGTGAAACTTCCAAAATTTTGAGAAATAGCGAGTTTTGGCGGCCAGCCGCCTCAGGCGGCTGTGTGTTGAAACATAACTAACCCTTTTAAAACTAATACTTTATCAAATCCAGCCGCCTTCAGGCGGCTAGTGTTGAAAACATAACTAACCCTTTTAAAACTAATACTTTAATGAAATCCAGCCGCCTTCAGGCGGCTGTGTGTTGAAACATGGTATGTCTTGCGTCGGTGAACGCATCGCACAGGCCAGCCGCCTTCAGGCGGCTGTATGTTGAAACACTTACCAATTTGACGCTTCTAAAAATATCAGCATTCCAGCCGCCTTCAGGCGGCTGTGTGTTGAAACAAGCGGCTTTTTGTTTTACCGGAGGAACACTGGCCCAGCCGCCTTCAGGCGGCTGTGTGTTAAACACCGTCTTGCCCTTGGTGGCTTTGCCTTTTGGGTCCAGCCGCCTTCAGGCGGCCGTATGTTGAAACTGGGTACAGGCAGGGCAGTGGGCGGATAGCATCTCCAGCCGCCTTCAGGCGGCTGTGTGTTGAAACTTCGTCTGTTAAATCCATTCTGTCAATAACAGATCAAACCAGCCGCCTTCAGGCGGCTGTGTGTTGAAACCAAATAAGCGTCAATTTGCGCCAAAACGTCAGAATCCAGCCGCCTTCAGGCGGCTGTGTGTTGAAAACAATCAAATACGCATCAATTTGCGACAAGACAAAAACCAGCCGCCTTCAGGCGGCTGTGTGCTGAAACATAATCGCCGTATGAATAATAGTCAATATCGCTCCCAGCCGCCTTCAGGCGGCTGTAGTTGAAACCATCAGTTCGCTTTCAGACTTGGCTTCAAAAGTTTCCAGCCGCCTTCAGGCGGCTGTGCGTTGAAAACAACGCCGCGTTGTGGGTACGCCAAATGACATTACCAGCCGCCTTCAGGCGGCTGTGTGTGAAACATGACCGCATGGATACGCTCAGGCTCGGTGCAGACACCAGCCGCCTTCAGGCGGCTGTGTTGAAACCGCCGCTTGCGCGCCTTTGTCATGCGCGGCTTTTCCAGCCGCCTTCAGGCGGCTGTGTGTTGAAACAAGATATGCACGTCTGGCTTAAATGGCTGGAAAACCAGCCGCCTTCAGGCGGCTGTGTGTGAAACATGCCTGATTTTGGGTTATTTTCATATGGTCCCCAGCCGCCTTCAGGCGGCTGTGTGTTGAAACATCCCGTCAGATTATGCCTTGGCTCAACGATGGCCCAGCCGCCTTCAGGCGGCTGTGTGTGAAACTTGATGCTTTTCGTTGACAATGATTAATTGATTGCCAGCCGCCTTCAGGCGGCTGTGTTGAAACACCAAAAGACTGCAAAAAGCCAAAAAGCTTTAAGACCAGCCGCCTTCAGGCGGCTGTGTGTTGAAACGGTATCAGGATGATAAAACGGCTGATTGATCGGCCAGCCGCCTTCAGGCGGCTGTGTGTTGAAACCGCCTACAAAAGACACGCTTTCTCAACTAAAGCCCAGCCGCCTTCAGGCGGCTGTGTGTGAAACTTTCCTGTAATCAACCAATTTGCGTCAATATCAAAAAGCCAGCCGCCTTCAGGCGGCTGTGTATGAAACCAAATACGTTCGCGTTTATGAAAAAGGTAAGCCAGCCGCCTTCAGGCGGCTGTGTTGAAAACTAATTTGCTTTTAATCGGTGGTTTTGGCCAAGGTCCAGCCGCCTTCAGGCGGCGTGTGTTGAAACTATGCCTAAAGTAGCTGTCGTAGATGAATCAATGTCCAGCCGCCTTCAGGCGGCTGTGTGCTGAAACAAGTCAAGGCACTCCGCTGAAAGAAATCACTAAGCCAGCCGCCTTCAGGCGGCTGTGTATGAAAACGGAAACCCCAGCAACATCGCCAACCTTTGCAGTTCCAGCCGCCTTCAGGCGGCTGTGTGTTGAAACTTTGCCCAGCAGGCTCAAATCCCAGTTTGATATGCCAGCCGCCTTCAGGCGGCTGTGTGTGAAACAGCATCGGCACGAGCATTAAGCTGCGCTGGCTCTCCAGCCGCCTTCAGGCGGCTGTGTGTGAAACACTTCGGCCGGCAAATTTGTTGCACACAGCGACCCAGCCGCCTTCAGGCGGCTGTGTATGAAAACTCGTTAACGTCGCCGATCCATTTGGTCAGATCTTCCAGCCGCCTTCAGGCGGCTGTGTTGAAAACCACGACGGCGCAACCATCACGCCCGAGCTGACCGCCAGCCGCCTTCAGGCGGCTGCTGTTGAAACTCGACTTGCTCGGCGAGGGCTTCGGCGAGTCGGCCAGCCGCCTTCAGGCGGCTGTGTTGAAACTTCCATTGAGATACAGCACCTTTCGAGATGCTGCATCCAGCCGCCTTCAGGCGGCTGTGCGTTGAAAACATGGAATGTTATAGAAAGCCAGTCTATGAAAAACGCCCAGCCGCCTTCAGGCGGCTGTGTTGAAACGCCGCACAAAAAAACAGACAAACAAGATGCAGGCTTACCAGCCGCCTTCAGGCGGCTGTAGTGGAAACATAGCTGATTTGTACCGGCTTTCCCCAAATGTTGAACCAGCCGCCTTCAGGCGGCTGTGTGGAAAACATAGCTGATTTGTACCGGCTTTCCCCAACAGTTGAACCAGCCGCCTTCAGGCGGCTGTGATGAAAACAGGCCAGTGCTCTGGGTACTTTAATCATGATTTCCAGCCGCCTTCAGGCGGCTGTGTTGAAAACAACCGAGGTTGGGCATGGTCTAATTACATTCTCTGCCAGCCGCCTTCAGGCGGCTGTGTGTTGAAACACCTCTCACAATGGTGAGGTTGTTGCTCTGGGTCCAGCCGCCTTCAGGCGGCTGTGTGTTGAAACTTGGAAGATGACTTCGAACGTAAGCCGCCGACAACCAGCCGCCTTCAGGCGGCTGTGTTGAAAACCGCCAGAAATACAAGCAACAGGGTATTCTGATTTGCCAGCCGCCTTCAGGCGGCTGTGTGTTGAAACTAAACGAAGCCATCAAACGCGCCCACATCGGCGACCCAGCCGCCTTCAGGCGGCTGTGTGTTGAAACAAAACAACACCGCAATATGAAAGCCTTGCACCAACCAGCCGCCTTCAGGCGGCTGTGTGTTGAAACAGCCGCCCGTCGGCCAAATCGTGACAGCGCGAACCCCAGCCGCCTTCAGGCGGCTGAAAATGTTGAAAACAACCAATAAAAACTACCAAACAGGGTAACACTCTCCAGCCGCCTTCAGGCGGCTGTAGTGAAACGGTCGGTCGCAAAGAACGGCAGGAATTGAGGAGCCAGCCGCCTTCAGGCGGCTGTGTGCTGAAAACATACCCAAAAATTGCGCAGCGTCCAGCAGGCGCGCTCAGCCGCCTTCGGGCGGCTGTGTGTGAAAACAATCAATGCCGCCGACTGAACCGGTACTTTTTCTACCCAGCCGCCTTCGGGCGGCTGTAGTTGAAACAATCAATGCCGCCGACTGAACCGGTACTTTTTCTACCCAGCCGCCTTCGGGCGGCTGTGTGAAAACAATCAATGCCGCCGACTGAACCGGTACTTTTTCACCCAGCGCCTTCGGGCGGCTGTGTGTTGAAACAATCAATGCCGCCGACTGAACCGGTATTTTTCACCCAGCCGCCTTCGGGCGGCTGTGTGTGAAAACAATCCATTGCCAATGCCTGTAGCTATATCTTCGACCAGCCGCCTTAGGGCGGCTGTGTTGAAAACCTTATCCATCAGTTCTTTTACAAACACCTAGCTGACCAGCCGCCTTCGGGCGGCTGTGTGTGAAACAAACAAAGATGATTTGATTAAACTTAAACAATGGGCCAGCCTCCTTCGGGCGGCTGTGTGCTGAAACTCTAGTAACTACGAACTCTATGACGACTCTATTCCGTCAGCCGCCTTTGGGTGGCTGTATGTTCAAATATCGTCCAAGCAGGCTACTCTTCTTCGGTGCGCAGGAAATTGCCTGCCAGACGGGAAAAGCTGCATGATTTAGGGAAATCTTCGGAAGCCTTTAACCGCCGATTGTATGGTAGCCCTTCAGTTGATCATGCTACCGCCGGAGCGAAAATTGCAAAAAACGCTTGCTTCAGGGTGGGTTCCAAAGTATAAGCTGTTGTTATCTTACTTAGGCTAGATAACTTTAATTAATGAATTAAAAGGCAAAAAAATAATGGAAAAATAAAACAAACCAATTCGACCATCAAATCTCGTGCGGCGGTAGCATTTGCCCCAAATCAACCCTTACAAATTGTGGAAATCGACGTAGAAATGCCTCGAAAAAGGCGAGGTGTTAATTCGTAACACTCACACGGGCGTGTGCCATACAGATGCATTTACGTTATCAGGAAGCGATCCTGAAGGTGTATTCCCTGTGGTTCTTGGGCATGAAGGTGCGGGTGTGGTTGTTGCTGTGGGCGAAGGTGTGTCAAGCGTAAAACCGGGTGATCACGTCATTCCTCTTTATACCGCTGAATGTGGCGAATGTGAGTTTTGTCGTTCAGGTAAAACCAACTTATGCGTCTCAGTGCGTGATACGCAAGGTAAAGGCTTAATGCCGGACGGCACGACGCGTTTTTCTTATCGAGGTCAGCCGATCTATCACTATATGGGCTGTTCGACTTTCAGCGAATATTCTGTTGTTGCGGAAGTTTCATTGGCGAAAATCAACCCGGAAGCCAACCACGAACAAGTATGTTTGCTCGGCTGCGGCGTTACCACAGGTATTGGTGCAGTACATAATACGGCAAAAGTGCAAGAAGGCGACTCTGTTGCCGTGTTTGGCTTTGGGGCGATTGGTTTGGCTGTCGTGCAAGGTGCGCGTCAAGCCAAAAGCGGGTCGCATTATTGCTATTGATACCAATCCTTCAAAAATTCGAGCTGGCGAAACAGTTTGGTGCAACTGATTGTTTGAATCCGAACGATTACGATAAACCAATCAAAGATGTGTTGTTAGACATCAATAAATGGGGCATTGACCATACCTTTGAATGTATCGGCAATGTAAACGTAATGCGCCAGGCATTAGAAAGCGCACACCGTGGTTGGGGACAATCCATTATCATCGGCGTAGCAGGTGCAGGACAAGAAATTTCAACTCGTCCGTTCCAGTTGGTCACTGGTCGCGTTTGGAAAGGCACGGCATTTGGCGGTGTGAAAGGTCGCTCTGAACTTCCGAAAATGGTGGAAGATTCAATGAAAGGCGACATCGAGTTAGAACCATTTGTGACTCACACAATGACACTTGATCAAATCAATGAAGCCTTTGAGTTAATGCATGAAGGTAAATCGATCCGCGCTGTTATTCATTACTAAGGTACGCGATGAAACTGATTGAACAACATCAAATTTTTTTGGTGGTTCGCAACAAGTTTGGGCACATTATGCCCAAACGCTTCAATGCGAAATGAAATTTGCTGTCTATTTGCCGGATAATCAGGAGAATCGATCGCTTTGGTGTGATTTATTGGCTTTCCGGCTTGACGTGTACGGAACAAAATTTCATTACCAAATCAGGCTTTCAACGTTATGCGGCAGAACATCAAGTGATTGTGGTTGCTCCTGATACCAGTCCTCGCGGAGAGCAAGTGCCAAACGATGATGCTTACGATTTAGGGCAGGGTGCGGGCTTTTATCTTAATGCGACCGAGCAGCCTTGGGCGACGGATTATCAAATGTATGATTATATTTTTGAATGAGTTGCCTGGCCTGATTGAGGAAAAAAATTTCCTACCAATGGTAAACGTTCCATTATGGGACATTCAATGGGCGGACACGGCGCATTAGTATTGGCGCTGCGAAACCGGGAACGTTATCAAAGTGTTTCTGCCTTTTTCGCCCATTTTGTCGCCAAGCCTTGTGCCTTGGGGGAGAAAGCCTTTTCTGCCTATTTAGGAAAAGATCGCGAAAAATGGCAGCAATATGATGCGAACTCGCTCATCCAGCAAGGCTATAAAGTACAAGGTATGCGCATTGATCAGGGGCTTTGGAAGATGAGTTTTTGCCAACACAATTGCGTACCGAAGATTTTTATCGAAACCTGTCGTGCGGCAAATCAACCGGCCGATGTGCGCTTCCACAAAGGCTACGATCATAGCTATTACTTCATTGCCAGTTTTATTGGTGAGCATATTGCCTATCATGCGGCATTTTTTGAAGTAGGTCGAAGAAGTAATTTGTGAATCGACCAAACGTTGGTATGAACGTTAATTTTTTTCATGTTAACGAAAATAAAAAGGCGTCAATCTGATGCCTTTTTATTTTTATAAATAATAATAAAAAGTACTATTAAAATAAGCTACTTCCTAGAATCAGCATGAGGAGGCCTTTGCAAAAACCTCCTTGCTCACTCTACTTAAATATCTCCCCATTCTAATCCGAATCGCTGTAAATATTTCCTTAATCGGTCGCTGTCATTGACTTTTTGCCCTTTCTGTTCGGGAGACGTTGAACAATGCACGGCCGGCAGCAGCCATGTTGGGATGTTTGCGGCATTCGTCGATAACGTGTTGCAGTTGTAGTTTGTCGAACAAATCCAATGTGTCCCAATCGACTTTATCGGGGTAGTCTTGTGCTTTTTCAGACGGCCTTTTATGTAGGAGGCCGTCTGAAAAGGGTTCTTCCGACCATAACCATTTGAGGCGTTCGATTTCGGCTTGGACTTGTTCTACCTGTATCCTGCCTTGCGGCGCGAGTGTGGCCAGGCGCATGATGCTGGCGGCGAGGTCGCGGAAGTTGTCGCGCCATGGTGCTTGGTTGGAGTGGGCGAAGTCGAGGTAGACGGATAGGGCTTCTTTGTTGAAGCGGGTGGTTCGGCCGAGTTCTTGCGAGGCTAGGGCGAGCTGGTGTTCAACGTTGGGTTCGATGTCTTCGCGGCGGTTGGCGAGTGCGGGTAGTGGGTAATTCCAGATGTTGATGCGGGCGAACAGGGTCTTCGCGGAAGCGTCCGGCGCGGATTTCGTGGCGCAGGTCGCGGTTGGTGCCGGCGATAAGTTGGAAGTCGCTTTTAACTTCGCTGTCGCTGCCGACAGGATAAAAAGTGTTTTTTTCTTCAATGGCTTTGAGCAACATGGCTTGCTCGTCTAAGCCTAATTCTCCGATTTCGTCTAAAAACAATACGCCGCCGTCGGCAGTTTTCAGATAGCCTTCACGTTTTTCTGCGGCGCCGGTAAAGGCGCCTTTTTGTGGCCGAACAGGGCAGATGCTGCGCCGTCGCCGCGAAGAGTGGCGCAGTTTACATCGACAAATGTGCCTTTAATCAGATGGAGCGCTTTTTTTCAATTCAAAAATCCTGCGTGCCAGCATGGATTTGAGACCTTTGCAAAATTCCCTAAAATCCCTAAATTCCCCTAAATTCCCACAAAGACATTTAGGGATTTCTATGAGCACCTTCTTCCAGCAAACCGCACAAGCCATGATTGCCAAACACATCGACCGCTTCCCACTATTGAAGTTGGATCAAGTGATTGATTGGCAGCCTATCGAACAGTACCTGAACCGTCAAAGAACCCGTTACCTTAGAGACCACCGCGGCCGTCCCGCCTATCCACTGCTATCCATGTTCAAAGCCATCCTGCTCGGACAATGGCACAGCCTCTCCGATCCCGAACTCGAACACAGCCTCATCACCCGCATCGATTTCAACCTGTTTTGCCGTTTCGACGAACTGAGCATCCCCGATTACAGCACCTTATGCCGCTACCGCAACTGGCTGGCACAAGACGACACCCTGTCCGAATTGCTGGAACTGATTAACCGCCAACTGACCGAAAAAAACCTAAAAGTAGAGAAGGCATCCGCCGCCGTCATTGACGCCACCATTATTCAGACCGCCGGCAGCAAACAGCGTCAGGCCATAGAAGTCGATGAAGAAGGGCAAGTCAGCGGCCAAACCACACCGAGTAAGGACAAAGATGCCCGCTGGACAAAGAAAAACGGTCTCTACAAACTCGGTTACAAACAACATACCCGTACCGATGAGGAAGGCTATATCGAGAAACTGCATGTCACTCCCGCCAATACCCATGAGTGCAACCACCTGTTGCCTTTGTTGGAGGGCATTGCCGAAGATACGACCGTCTATGCCGATAAAGGCTACGACAGTGCGGAAAACCGGCAACATCTGAAAGAACATCGGTTGCTGGACGGCATTATGCGCAAAGCCCACCGCAACCGTCCGCTGACGGAAGTGCAAACCAAACGCAACCGATATTTGTCGAAGACCCGTTATGTGGTCGAACAGAGCTTCGGTACGCTGCACCGTAAATTCCGCTATGCCCGGGCAGCCTATTTTGGTCTGCTCAAAGTGAGTGCGCAAAGCCATCTGAAGGCGATGTGTTTAAACCTGTTGAAAGCGGCTAACAGGCTAAGTGTGCCTGTTGCTGCCTAAAAGGCGGCCCGGATGCCTTATTATGGGGCGTCCGGGGAGGATTAAGGGGCATTTGGGTAGAATTAGGAGTGATTTGGGGAGGGAAACAGCCGAAAACCTGTGTTTAGGTTTCGGCTGTTGGGGGAAGGACTTTTTTGCAAAGGTCTCCGTATGCTTGTGTTAGTATGGCGCTGGCGGATGGAGTGTGTAGGGAAAACGTTGCGTTGTTTACACCACAGGTTGAGAATGAAGCCTGCAAGACCTCAAACGGCGTATCGCCGTTCAAACTGCGGTGCGGCTTCACAGTGTTATAGAAATTAACAAAGCGGCACAACTCCTTTCGCCGGTGTTCCGGACTGTCAAACAACTGTTTCTCATGCCACATCTCCATCAGGGTGCGGATAACCCGTTCCGCCTTACCGTTGGTCTGCGGACGGGCAACCCGGGTAAACTTTTTGACCAATCCCGTTCTCATAACAGGCTACACCGAAAGCATGGTTGGCCGAGCCTTTGTATTCCGTACCGTTATCAGAGTAAACGCACTCAATCAGGTATGGGCAGGGATCAATCAGGTGTCCAGTCAGAAACTTGGCGGCACTGTCTGCGGTTTTGTCCGGCAAAATGGCGGCGTATAGCTCCCTTGAGAAATCGTCGATGGCGACAAACAGGTAATCCCGCTTATCGGCGGCTTTCTGCCCTTTGAGCAGCGGCAGCCGTTTGGTATCGAGATGTACCAGCTCTCCGGGGTAGGATTTATTGTAGCGTTTGGCCTGCCTTTTGAGTTTTTCCTGAATGCCGCGTTCTACCTTGGCCAGGCGTTTCATTCCGTACTTTGCCTGCTTGAAACGGTTGTTGGTACTGGTTTGGGGTTTGAGCAGTCTGCCCCTTGCGGCTTTAAGTGCGCGGTAAATGGTGACGCGGCTGACTTGGTAGCGGCGTGCCAGGGAGGTTACGCTTTCTTCCCCTGCGTGTAGGCCAGCCAAATGGCTTGGCGGTGGTGCGGGGTGAGTCGGGTGTTTTTTTGTGCATGTTCATGTTTCAGTATTCTCCTGGAAATACTGTAAACAACGCTACTAGTTTCTACAGCAAAGCGAAACGTAACAAGGCCGTCTGAAAATATATGGAGCAACACGTATTTATTTTTTTCGCGCTCGTATGCTTCAATCTCGCCGACTTTAGGTGCATAGCCGCTGTTTGTGTCGTGGCGCAAATCCAACCAGATATCGACCAATGCCCAAGCAGCCGGAGCGGCAATCACGTTTTGCCCCATACATAAAACCTGCGCATCATAGTTTTCCACCGAGCCGCGGAGCGTGAGTAAATCGTGCGCCGTCGCCGCCCGTATGCCGCGCACTTTATTGGCGGCGATTGCCGTGCCCACGCCGGTACCGCAAATCAACAGCGCACGGTCGGCGCGTCCTGCCGCGACTTCTTCGGCCGTGGCAAACGAGAGTTGCGGATAGGTTCCTTCAGGCGAGGATAAATCGACCAAGCTGCTGACGCGCGGGTCGTTTTGCAGATGCGCTTTGAGCGCGTCTTTTAATATTGCGCCGTTGGCCGGCGCGGCAATAACCAAACGCATAAAAAAACTCCTTGAAGCACACAATAAACATTATTTAGCATACGCCCGAGTGTGATACGATTCAAGCTTGCAACGCAGAGAGCATGGCATGAGCAAAACCTACTTCACATCAGACCCTACATTTTTTTCACATAAAAACATCGCCAAATTCTGCCCGCAATTTCGACCGTTTGATAACGTGGAGCAGATGGATGAATTTTTAATCCAGACATGGAATGAAACCGTTACGCCTGAAGATACGGTGTACAACTGGGCGATTTTTTTCCTTTGCCCAAGACCATAAGCAGATAGAGCGCGTTTTGTCGTGCTGAACGGGCAACATCACTTGATTTACGGCAATCATGATCATGTGATTCGGCAGCATGCCGATTTTTTTCCGCAGCCAGACCAAGCATGACGGCCATCCGCTGCTGTCGTCCATACGGTCGTATTTGAAACTCAAATTGCCGGAAATTAAGAATACGCTGGTTCTCTTTCACTACCCTGATTCAGGAGTGGGACGGCTGCTATCAGGGCTGGTATCACTTGTACGGCCATTTGCATGACAGGGTGGCGGCAATCAAAGGGCGTGCTTTAAATGTCGGCTTCGATTTGCACGGCCGTTTTTTGACGGCAGAAGATGTCGATAAGTTTTTGTGTGATTTGCCTAAAATTTCGTATTTTGGCGAAGCAGGGTTGAAAGCCAAGTCGCCGGAAGAAGCGGCAGAGCTGTTGTCTTGGAAACTGGCGCAGTTAAATCAGGTAGAATTTCAGACGGCCTTTGCGGATTTCCGGCAAAGGCCGTCTGAATATCAATTTCCCATTTTTGAGTGATACATGGAAAACCTTTTGGCTTACTTACTACAAAAATCAGCCTCCCCAATCAATCCGGCAAGGACAAGTCATGAGCAGTAAGCCTTTGAAGTATCCTGTTTCTGCTTTGGTCGTTTTGCATGATAAAGACGGCAATATCCTGCTGATTGAACGCACGGCGCCGCAAGGTTTTTGGCAGTCGGTTACCGGCAGCTTGGAAGAGGGCGAGCGTATCGAAGAAACCGCATGGCGCGAAGTGTGGGAAGAAACCGGTATCCGCCTTGCAGACGGCCAGCTGGAAAACTGGCACGACAGCACCGTTTATGAAATCTATCATCACTGGCGCCATCGCTATCCCAAAGGCGTTTTTGAAAACCGAGAACACATCTTCTCCGCCCAAATTCCGCGCGATACGCCCATCGTCCTGCAACCGGACGAACACGTTGCCTACGGCTGGTTTTGGCGCGGAAGAAGCAGCGGAAAAAGTGTTTTTCCCCTTCCAATAAACGCGCAATTTTAGAATTGGTCAAAAGGCTGAATGCCAAAAAGGCCGTCTGAATACGACAGTTTCACATTTTCAGACGGCCTTGGGTTTCTATACTTTCGCCGTTTGACTCTTTTAAAAATCAAAGGAAACCATCATGGCAGACTTCAACAAAATCCTGACCCCGGGCGACGTGGACGGCGGCATCATCAACGTTGTCAACGAAAATCCCCGCAGGGCAGCAACCACAAAATCGAGTGGAACCGCAAACTGGCCGCGTTCCAACTCGACCGCGTTGAACCGGCAATTTTCGCCAAACCGACCAACTACGGCTTCATTCCGCAAACTTTGGACGAAGACGGCGACGAATTGGACGTATTGCTGGTTACCGAGCAGCCTTTGGCAACCGGTATTTTCCTGGAAGCACGCGTTATCGGCGTGATGAAATTCGTTGACGACGGCGAAGTGGACGACAAAATCGTTTGCGTTCCAGCCGACGACCGCAACAACGGCAACGCCTACAAAACTTTGGCCGATTTGCCGCAACAACTGATCAAACAAATCGAGTTCCACTTCAACCACTACAAAGACCTGAAAAAAGCAGGTACCACTAAAGTTGAATCCTGGGGTGATGTAGAAGAAGCGAAACAAGTCATCAAAGAATCTATCGAACGTTGGAACAAACAAGCCTAATCGGTTTGTCCTGTTCAATATCAAGGCCGTCTGAAAGCAAAGTTCAGACGGCCTTTTTATATATCAACCAAAGGACAGGCTTGGAAGACGAATAATCGTTTTGCGCGTAACCGGTTGCCCCAACGGTTGCGGCCGCGTCATGCTGGCGGAAATAGGTTTGGTCGGCAAAGCCATCGACCGCTACAACCTTTACGCAGGCGGCAACTGCGAAGGCCCCCGCATTCCGCGCCTGTTTAAAGAAAACATTACCGAACCTGAAATCCTTGAAATTGTCGAAGGCTGGGTGGCAGATTGGTCTTAAAACCGTTTGGATGATGAAGGTTTTGGCGATTTTGCCATCCGTACAGGTATCGTCAAACCCGTATTGGATGCTCCGCGAGACTTTTGGGCATAACTCATACAGACAGACCCACAAGTCTGCAATGAGAAAATAGAGAAACTAAAGGCCGTCTGAAAAATCTGATTTTCAGACGGCCTTTTATATTGGGAGCGTTTATATCAAAGATGGAATATAAACCGAATCAGCGACGGCGGCTAAAGCCCCGCCCCATGCTTGGTCGGCGGTAGTTGGAAGGCTGACGCGCGGTTTCGCGGTAACGCTGTTGCTGTTGAGCGTTTTGTTGTTGCGCATTTTGCTGTTGGGCACGCAGGGTGCGCGTATTCAGCTGTTGGCTGGTGCGTCCGTTTGGACGTGCGGTTTGATAATAGTTGGCACGGGCTTGACGGGCAATCGGGCTGTTTTGATTGCGCGCTTGTGTGAATTTGTTGGCCAATGCGTTGCCGATAAATGCACCGGCTGCCGCACCCACTAAGCTTTTGCAGCAGCCAGCTGCCGGTGGATTGGTCGTAGATGTATTGTTGGCCGTCTGTACCGGTTACCGGTTGGCCGTTGTTGCCGTTGGCTTGTGCTTCGGCAGGAATGGTGTCTTTCACGGCTTCGGGCGTGAGCTGGTAAACCGTATTGTCTTCTTGTTGGCCGGCTTGTTGTGCCAACTGTTGTTGCAATGCTTCGATTTGTTTTTTGTTGCTGCTCAGCTGCGCTTGGGTATTGTCTTTGCAGGCAGCGAGGGCAAAAAGTGGAAAAGGGCGGCTAAGGCAATCAGTTTTTTCATTGTTTTTTTCCTGAGAGAGGTTTGTCTTTGCCGAGATTTCGGCGGAGTGTGTTTGCCTAATATTAAACCATTCCCCTGTTTTTTTCAAGTGGTTTTACAAAATAATATTGGAAAGTTGCGCTGCAAATGCACGGCTGTTGGCAGCCAGATTGCCCAGTGCAGGCATTTCGTGTTCGGTTTCGATAATCAACAGGTTGGCAGGGCGGCGGGTGTGCAGAGACATTTGCATTTCAGCGGGAGAGAAGGGCATGTGATGACGTTTGGCGAAAGCTTCGGCGCGTTTGTTGGCGGTTTTGAGCATAGGCAGCAGGGTAATATCCAAATGGAAACGGCGTACGCCCTAGAACCAAAATACGTGCTGCGAAGAAATCCGCTTCATCAGTAAAAACGTTTGGGCTGCTTTGATTGAAGTCGTGGCGCTCTGCGGCAATCAAAGTCGCGATGGTGCGCACTTGCGGAATCAGGGCTTCGCTGATGAGGCTGTCAGGCGAATCAGGCAAAGTGTGCATGTTGAGCATACTGTTGTGGCTGTTGCTGTCAACGACCATGCGGCAGGTGTGTAACATTTGGGTTTGGCTGTGGATTTTTAGTTGAGGCAGTCATGGCTGTATTCCTTATTTCTTAAAAAAATGGGTGGATTTAAGCGGCCATGATGGGTATAAAAAGCCGCTCAAATGAGGCGGCTCTAATTTGCGTATTTTCAACTTGGTCTGTTTCAGACAAGCGCAAAAAGTACCGCACGTTTGTGTGGTACCAATAGAAGAAAGTAGCAGAGCGTTGCGCGGTTTGCATGATGAAAATACGTCTTTAATGTATAAAAAGAATGGAACGTAGTTTAAAAACAAGAATGCCAGTAATTTCAATATCCAATCGACAAAACCCACTAATAAATCTACAAGTTGTTGTAATCCTTCCAATTTATTTTTCTTTCGAGTGAGTCAAATTTGCACAATTATAATGCAAAACCGGGTGAATTGATAACAATCGAGCAGGCTCTTTTAAACAGGCCGTCTGAAAAAAAGGAAAAGAATGCTTGGTTTTTAATTTAAGATGATTTCGTTATATTCGGGAAGGTATTAGGCCGTCTGAACATGCTCGTTCAGACGGCCTTAGATTTAATAGAAACGAGATTTTCAGTTTCCGCTGGAGAGTTTCATTACTACGACGCCGGAGATGATGAGAAATGCGCCGAGCCAGCGGCCGAAGTTGGCGGCATCGTTGAAAAAAATACAACGCCTACCAAAAATGCCCCTGCCGCGCCTATGCCTGTCCAGACGGCGTAGGCTATACCCATCGGAATACTTTTTGGGCAAGGTAAAGGAGATATCCGCTGCCGACGATGCAGGCAAGCGCGGCGGCAAAGCCATGCCAGCGGTAGCCTTCCTGTGGTGCCAGCTTTAAGCCCAATGGCCAGCCGATTTCCATCATCCCGGCTAAGATTAAATAAAAACTCACTCATAATATGTCCTGATAGTGTGTTAAGGTTTCAGACGGCCTTGAAAAGATTGTTTTCTTCCGAGAGTTCAACGCGTTGTCCGATATCTTTTAGATTGGAGTATTGTTCGACCAAGCTCGGTACATCGTCCAAGCTCATTGCAAAACATCCATAAATAAGTGCTGACGGAATAGATATGGCCGGCGCTGCCATAGCCTTTAAGCGTCATGTGTATAAAGGCGAAGCCGAACAATACGCTCATCGCCATGCCGATACTGAGATAGCCTAAGGCTTCGCGGTTGGAAATCAGCACGCGTAGTTTGGCAACCCAGCCGTAGTGGCGGTAGAGCTGATGTTCGTTGCCGTCGCGGATAAAGGTGGTTGTCGCGTTCAAGCCGGTTGTTTAAACGGAAATATAGGGTTTTCGCTGATGGCGGCAAAAACGCGGCAGCAACCATAAAAAAACAGGGCAAGTATCGCGACAGCCAATACGCCTACCCAAAAATTCCAATATCAGCAACATCATACATGCACCGAAGATGGAGACCAGCGAAGTAGCAGCGATGGGCAGGTGTTCTTCAAAAAAACTGACAAACTCACGCGATAGGGCAACGCGTGCGGTAATGGCGGAATGCGGTACTTCTCGTTTGCGCTGTTCCAAAACGACCGGGACGGCTATTTCAGTATAGATTTGGGTAAATGTGCGAGTATCGGCTATCCTTCGGCCGGCTCCGACCAGCCACATTAATAAAAACCACCACGCCGAGACCTTTGCAAAATCCCCCCCAAAAATCCCCTAAATTCCCACCAAGACATTTAGGGGATTTCCCATGAGCACCTTCTTCCGGCAAACCGCATAATCCATGATTGCCAAACACATCGACCGCTTCCCACTATTGAAATTGGATCAAGTGATTGACTGGCAACCGATCGAACAGTACCTGAATCGTCAAAGAACCCGTTACCTTAGAGACCACCGCGGCCGTCCCACCTATCCACTGCTGTCCATGTTCAAAGCCGTCCTGCTCGGACAATGGCACAGCCTCTCCGATCCCGAACTCGAACACAGCCTCATCACCCGTATCGATTTCAACCTGTTTTGCCGTTTTTGCCGAACTGAGCAACCCCTGATTACAGTACCTTATGCCGCTACCGCAACTGGCTGGCGCAAGACGACACCCTGTCCGAATTGCTGGAACTGATTAACCGCCAACTGACCGAAAAAAACCTAAAAATAGAGAAAGCATCCGCCGCCGTCATTGACGCCACCATTATTCAGACCGCCGGCAGCAAACAGCATCAGGCCATAGAAGTCGATGAAGAAGGGCAAGTCAGCGGCCAAACCACACCGGGCAAAGACAAAGATGCCCGTTGGACAAAGAAAAACGGCTTATACAGACTCGGTTACAAACAACATACCCGTACCGATGAGGAAGGCTATATCGAGAAACTGCATGTCACTCCCGCCAATACCCGCATGAGTGCAACCACCTGTTGCCTTTTGTTGGAGGGCATTGCCGAAGATACGACCGTCTATGCCGATAAAGGCTACGACAGTGCGGAAAACCGGCAACATCTGAAAGAACATCGGTTGCTGGACGGCATTATGCGCAAAGCCCACCGCAACCGTCCGCTGACGGAAGTGCAAACCAAACGCAACCGATATTTGTCGAAGACCCGTTATGTGGTCGAACAGAGCTTCGGTACGCTGCACCGTAAATTCCGCTATGCCCGGGCAGCCTATTTTTGGTCTGCTCAAAGTGAGTGCGCAAAGCCATCTGAAGGCGATGTGTTTAAACCTGTTGAAAGCGGCTAACAGGCTAAGTGTGCCTGTTGCTGCCTAAAAGGCGGCCCGGATGCCTTATTATGGGGCGTCCGGGGAGGATTAAGGGGGCATTTGGGTAGAATTAGGAGTGATTTGGGGAGGGAAACAGCCGAAAACCTGTGTTTAGGTTTCGGCTGTTGGGGGAAGGACTTTTTTGCAAAGGTCTCACGCCATACAACATTGCCTACCAGACGTTGCCTTCCATAACGGCATTAATCGCCCAGCCGCCAAACACGGGATATACCAGCAAGAGCAGATTATCCAAGCCGACGAGAGAGAAGGTTGTGATGAGTTTGCGGCGGTGTGTTTGACCGATGTGTTTCAACATTTTCCACATGGTTGCCCTCCTTATTTAGTATTGAGGGTTTGCGCCATTAATTCGGCCAACGCGTCCAAATCGGCAAACAGTCGGGCTGCACGTTTTTTTCACCGAAGGCGGTAAAAATTCGTTTGCTGAATTCCTGCATGTTTTGCACCAATGGTGTGGCATATTCTTTGCCTTGCTCGGTCAGCGACAATAAGCGTTCGCGTTTGTCTTGTTCGCTTTCGTGAAATGTTAGCAAGCCTTGTTCGGCCAGCGTTTTGCATGTGCCGGAAACGGTTTGTTTGGGCAGGCTCCATTCTTCGCCCTATGTATTTTTGAGTGCGGCTGCCTTCGGTAGCCAAAGTGTAGAGAACGGCTAAAGTGTTGTAGTTGGTGTTTTGCTGTTTAATCCATTGGTCGAATGCGCTGTCTATGCGGCTGATGCGCATACCGAGTTGGTCAAGTTGATTCATAAATTGGTCTCGATATTGACTAATCGGATGCGGATTATAGTCATATTTAGGACTAATTGCAAATGGAAGGCCGTCTGAAACATTCATTTTTCAGACGGCCTTGAAACCGTTAAAATAATTAATGTAGAAACGATATATTCAAACTACGATAAACCTAATAAAACCATCTTTAACACATACGCTATGATTCATTTCTTATCTCAAAACATTTCATCCAAACAAGCCACTGCCATCGGGCTGCTTGCCGTTGCCTTGTGGAGCTTCGTCATTTCTCTGATACGCTCTTTGAGCCTGCATATGGGGGCAGTGGGTGGCGCGGCAATGATGTACACCCTGTCCACCGTATTGATTTGGCTGATTTTCGGTCGGCCGCATTTGCGCAATTACAAACGCAGCTATCTGTTTTGGGCAAGCGTGTTTTTTGTCGGCTGCGAATTGTGTTTGTCACTGTCTGTCGGCTTTGCACAAAACGCAAGACAGGCGGTGGAAATCGGCATGGTCAATTATTTATGGCCGACATTTACCATTGTCGGGGCGGTATATTTCAACAAACAGCCGTCAAAATGGTGGATAGTCATCGGCTTTATACTGTCATTTTTGGAATCGCCACTGTACTGGGCGGCGATGTCGGCTTGTCGGTTTCCGGCATCTATCATAATGTCCGCACCAATCCCGGCGGCTATATCATGGCATTTGTAGATGCCGTACTTTGGGCGGCGTATTGCACGCTTACGGCAAGGGTGAAAGCAGAGGGCAGCAGCGTCGGTTTCTTCTTTGCGCTGGTATCGATACTGTTGTGGATCGAATACTTTCTCAGCGGCGCGAATACGTTGAATTTTGATGCCGTATCACTCGGCTATGCCGTTGCCGCGGCAGCTTGTAGCGGGTTTGGGCTATGCGGTGTGGAATATCGGTATTTCGCGCGGCAACCTGACCGTACTGGCCGGCGCATCCTATTTCATTCCCGTATTGTCTGCGGTAGTGTCATCGTTTTTTTGATTAGCGCGCCTTTGTCCATGACGTTTTGGCAGGGGGCAGGAATGGTGTGCTTAGGGTCGATTGTGTGTTGGTTGGCGACCCGGAAAAAAACGGATGGCGTGAGGCAATATCCTATAGCTTTGCGATATAACGCAAACAGCTTTTTAACAACCAAACATTCTTTCCCATTTTCAGACGGCCTGTTTAAAGTAGCAGTCAGTTTGAGAAATCACGAGAAGTGGACAAACTTAATCGCGCTGCCGAATCCGCAGAAACGCTCAAGCTCAACGATATCGGCAGCGTCAGCTTCAAAACCCAGCAGCCACTCGCCGCTGCCGCATACGAAGCCACCAACCATACTATCGCGGCAGGCATGATGCGCAAAAGTCAGCGAAGCAAACAGTTTTGAAATTTAAAAGAAAAGTTGAAATAAAAAGGCCGTCTGAACATTCAGACGGCCTGTTATTTTATCCAAGTCGGAAATGCTTATGCGCCGTAAACCGGATATTTATTGCACAAAGCAGTCACTTGTTCGCGGACTTTGGCGAGGTTGGCTTCATCTTCGGGATTGGCCAATACGTCAGCAAACCAAGTTTGCCAATAGCGCGCGTCGGCTTCGTTAAAGCCGCGTGTGGTCATGGCGGCGGAGCCGATGCGGATGCCGGAGGTAACGAATGGTTTTTCCGGATCATTCGGAATAGCGTTTTTGTTGACGGTGATGTGCTTTGCCCAAAGCGGCTTCAGCGGCTTTACCGGTGATTTTCATCGGTTGCAGGTCAACGAGGAAAACGTGGCTTTCAGTACAGCCGGATACGATGCGCAAACCGCGCTTAACCAACTCTTCCGCCATGGCGGCAGCATTGATTTTCACTTGTTTTTGCGTATTGTTTGAACTCAGGTTGCAACGCTTTTTAAACGCTACCGCTTTGGCAGCGATAACGTGCATCAACGGGCCGCCTTGCAGGCTTGGGAAGATGGAAGAGTTCAGCGCTTTTTCGTGAGTATTGTCACGGCACAAAATCACACCGCCGCGAGGGCCGCGCAGGGTTTTGTGGGTGGTGGTGGTGACGAAGTCGCAGAATGGCACTGGGTTAGGGATATTCACCGCCGGCAATCAAGCCGGCATAGTGCGCCATGTCGACAAAGAGGTATGCGCCGACTTTATCGGCGATTTCGCGAATTTTGCCCAGTCGATTTGCAACGCGTAGGCAGATGCGCCGGCCACAATTATTTTTAGGTTTGTGTTCAAGAGCCAGCGTTCTACTTCTGCATAATCGAGAACTTCGTTTTCATCCAAACCATAAGTAATGGCGTTGTAGAGTTTGCCGGAGATATTAACGCTTGCACCGTGGGTCAAGTGGCCGCCGTGTGCCAGAGACATGCCCAAAATGGTGTCGCCCGGTTTCAAAACAGAAGCGTACACAGCTTGGTTGGCTTGGGAGCCGGAGTGCGGCTGAACGTTGGCATAGGCGGCGCCAAACAGTTCTTTTACACGGTCAATCGCTAATTGTTCAACAATATCAACGTATTCACAGCCGCCATAGTAGCGTTTGCCAGGATAGCCTTCAGCGTATTTGTTGGTCAATTGCGAACCTTGGGCTTCCATAACGGCACAGCTGACGTAGTTTTCAGAGGCGATCAGCTCGACGTGGTCTTGCTGGCGCTTGTCTTCTGGGCGATGGCTGCTGCCAAATCGGGGTCATATTGTGCGAGGGTAACGCTTTTTGAAAAACATGTTCTCGATTCCTTTGTGATGGGCTGAAAATATAGGATGGAGTGCTGCGAATTGGTTCAAGATGAACTATTTTTTCTTGCATTGTCAACAATTGTGTCGGGTGTTTGGTTTCAGACGGCCTGAGATTGAAGGGGTTATTTGAAAATATCATCTTGTTTTAAATGAAAATCCATTTTTTTCCAGAAGCGCGGCTAAATCGGCTTCGGCTTGGGCGGCTTTAAGATTTTTTTGCCAGTTCTACCAAGGCTACCGCATTTAATCGTTCTTTCTCCAGCCGTAGGGCTTCTTCGCTGAAGATTTTGATATTGTCTGCCGATTCGGTATCTATTATTTCAAATGGATAAAACGATTCTTCGTGTACGGCCAAAACCGTCGGGCAGGGGCGCGGCATGGTTGAAATCGGCATCATTGACCGGCATCCATGAAGGATGGTTCTCAAGCAGGATAAATTGTCCGTCCATGCCGTTGATATGACGGAATAGGGTGGTTCGACCATTATGTAAACGCATAAGCCCGATTGTATGCCCAAGTCGGCAAGCCGTCTATAAAGCCGTTTCTTTTCTATTTTGATGCTAACTTATGTTGATATTATTAATTTTTGATGTAAAAACAGTTTCGACTTAAAAAAAGACTGGATAAAACGCCCGTGTTTGTTATAATGAAGCTAAAGATTGATTCGTCCTAGTTTTTGACAGCAGTACTTTTTATTTAATTAACAAGAGAGGAAAACAAAATGTTTCCAGAATATCGCGATTTGATTTCTAAACTGAAACAAGAAGATGCACACTTTGCCCGTTTGTTTGACTGAGCACAATGAGCTGGACGATAAAATCACCGGTTTGGTTAACAACCCTGTTACCAGCGGTGCCGAAGAGATTGAAGAGCTGAAAAAAAGCCAAACTCAAACTCAAAGACGAATTGTATGCTATTCTGCAAAAAGCAGCAGGCAAATAATTGTAAATTGAATAAGGCCGTCTGAACGGTATGATGGAAATCTCGGATTTCGTTTCATGCTGTTTCAGACGGCCTTTTTAGTTGTTTGGTATTTTTGTTAATTCTATTAACAAAATTTAAATATTAATTGTAAATCACTCTTAATTGCATTGAAAACTCTGTTAAGTTTATTTAAAATCAAAAATAATTTTTCATTTTAATTTTAAACAAACAAAACCAAGAGAAACAATGCAATGAAAACATTCAAACTCGCCATTTTGCCTTTGGCGTTAATTAGTGCATTCTCACACGCAGCTGAAGAGAAAGCCATTGAGCAGGCTGAAGTCGATACCGTTTACGTTACTGCCGAGAAGCAGTTGCAACAATCGCTCGGCGTATCGCGTATTTCTAAAGATGACATCGACAAACGCCCTGCAGCCAATGATATTTCCGAATTTGTCCGCACCATGCCGGGTGTCAACCTGACCGGCAATACGGCAACAGGTCAGCGTGGCAACAAACGCCAAATCGACTTGCGCGGTATGGGTCCTGAAAACACTTTGATTTTTGATTGACGGCAAGCCGGTTATGTCGCGCCAGTCCGAGCGTATCAGTATGCGCGGTGAACGCAATACGCGTGGCGACAGCAACTGGGTGCCGGTTGAAGAGATTGAATCCATTACCGTCTTGCGCGGTCCGGCGGCAACCCGTTACGGCTCCGGCGCGATGGGTGGCGTGGTCAATATTGTTACCAAAAAAAGTGTTCAAAGAATTTAAAGGCCAAGTCAATCTTTACGCCAATCAGCCGCAAGACAGCAAAGAGGGCGCAACCCGCCGTATCGGCTTCAATTTGAGCGGTCCAATCATTCAAGATACTTTGGGCTTCCGCATTTACGGCAACCTGAATAAAACCGATGCCGACTCCGCCGACATCAACGCCGGACGCAGCGGCAGGCTGGTTGCGGCAGGCGTGGAAGGCGTACGCAACAAAGACATTGCCGGCCGTCTGCAATGGAAAAATCAGCCCGTCGCAAAACCCTGGTTTTCGACAGCAGCTACAGCCGCCAGGGCAACATCTACAACGGCGACACGCAAAACAGCAACCCGCCGGCCAACACATTGGCACTGTATAACGGTCTGGTTGGTTCCAAAGCCGAAACCGCCCGCCTCTACCGTTCCGCCTTCTCACTGACGCATGACGGCGCATGGGATTGGGGCGACACCAAAAACATCATCAGCTACGAACGCACCACCAACAGCCACCTGCCCGAAGGCCTGGCAGGCGGCCCCGAAGGCAGCTACACAGGCTTGAATTTCGTTCAAAGCCGTCTGAAAAACCTGCGTTTGAGCAGCGAAGCCAATATTCCGTTCAAACTCGGCGTGGACAACGTCCTAACCGTTGGCGCGGAATTTACCGACAGCAAACTGGACGATCCCTCCTCCAACTCGCAAAGTCTGACAGACCGCATTCCGGGCGGCTCCCGGCCGGCCGCCGCGCGTAATTGTCAACACCTTCCCCGGCGTATCGGAACACCGTGGCGGCAAAACCTCCCAGCGCAACTGGGCTGCCTACATTGAAGACAATATTTCGCTGACCGGCAAAACCCGCCTGATTCCCGCACTCCGCTTCGACCACAACAGCGTCAGCGGCGGCAATTGGAGTCCCGCATTAAACTTCTCGCAGCAAATCGGCGAAAACTGGCTGATTAAAGGCGGCATCGCCCGTGCCTACAAAAACCCCCAACCTGTATCAGAGCAACCCCGAATTTATTTTTATACACCCGTGGGCTCGGCTGCCCGCTGGCCGCAGGCGGACGCAGCCTGAGCTGCTACTACATGGGCAACGCCAACCTGAAACCCGAAACCAGCGTCAACAAAGAAATCGGCGCAGAATTCACCCGCAACGGCTGGCAGGCTTCCGCCACCTATTTCCACAACGCCTACCGCAATAAAATCGTCATCGGGGAACGCCCGCTTGCCATCAACAGCAACGGCAACTGGCTGCTCGAATGGTCGAACACACCCAAAGCCACCATCGAAGGTATCGAAGGCAACCTCGTACTGCCCCTGCACGACACACTAAAATGGAGCAATAACTTCACCCTACATGCGCAAATCCGTAGATGCGAAAGGCAACCCCCTGTCGCTGGTACCGAAGCACACCATCAACAGCACGCTGGCCTGGACGCCGAATGAACGTTTCGACGCCAACCTGACCTTTACCCACTACGGTCGCACCAAACCGCGCAGCGTTGCCGTAAACGACATCGAACTGCACGGACAGGGCAACATCGCCAAACTGTCCGACAGTCAGGCACTAGTTGCTTCTTACGGCATCTGGGGCATCAACGCCGGCTACAACTGGAACAAACGCGTGGCCGTCCGTGGCGGTATCAGCAATCTGTTCGACAAAAACTGTACCGCACCGGCAACGGCGCGCAGACCTACAACGAACACGGCCGCGCCTTCTACGGCAGTTTGAAAGTATCGTTTTAAGTAGAGGCGTATTAAATCAGGCTGTCTGAAACGGTGTGAAATGAAATCTAAGATTTCTGACACATGGTTTCAGACGGCCTTTTTCGATTTTAAATTTAGAAGTATTTGTTGTTACGGAATTTGCTTCACTTTTTTAGAAAGTAAAAAGGACGGCATTCGCCGCCCTATGAATCTAAAAGATTTATTCGACCCAAGTCACCATTTCTTCAATCGGTTTGCGTGATTTTTTGGTGATTTGTTTGGCACGATAGCCGAATGTTGCCGCTACGGATACGCCCCATTCGTTGGCATCAAACAGGCCTTCTGCCGCCAATACTTCGTTCATTTTGTCGTAGTTGAAGCCTTCGATTGGACAGGAATCGATGCCGATGGCCGCTGCGCCTGTGAGCATATTGGCCAAAGCGATATAAGTCTGCTTGCCGCTCCAGTCAAAGAGTGCGCGTTGGTCGTCGGCAATTTTAATGTCGGTTTCTTGGAAACTTTTGTATCTTGCCAATGCTTTTTTTCCAGCTGCTCTCTTGCAGACCCCTGCGTTCGGCAACGCTGCGGAAGAACGGGGTATCGTAACGGGCATTTTTTTCTTGGCAAGGATAATCACCAGATGGCTGCAGTCGTCCAGTTGGAATTGCATCCCCCAGCTGAAAGGCTTGATTTTCTCACGCAGGGCTTTGTTTTGAATCACCAAGAATTTCCATGGCTCGGAGCCGACAGAGCTGGGCGAGAGGCGGGCAAATTCTAAAATCGCTGCAAAATCTTCTTGGCTGATTTTTTTGTTTGGATCGTAATAACGGGTGGAGCAGCGATTTTCGAATACTTGCAGCATTTGTTCGCGTGTAATTTGATTCATCTGGTTTTCCTAATAAATGAAGATGTTATTCCAATATCCGGTTCCTTTTGAGGCATCATTACCGGCATAACCTTAAGGAGGAAACAGGCTGGGGCAGCACCATGTTAAATCAAACCTGACGGTCAGGCTATCTTTTAAATTCTGAATTTCGCAAAAAAATCCGATAAATATCCATATCAATACGAAAGGCCGTCTGAAACTTTAAACGTTTTAAAGTTTCAGACGGCCTTTGACTTCAAATCCTGATTACAGATGAGGATTCATCAGGTTTTCCGGGGAGAGGATGCGGTTGAGCTCTTCTTCGCTCAACAAACCGCGCTCCAGCACGACTTCGCGCACGCCTTTGCCGGTTTGGGCGCAGATTTTGCCGACCAAGTCGCCATTGCGGTGGCCGATATATGGGTTCAGATAAGTGACCAAACCGATGGAGTTGAAGACGTAGTGTTCGCAGATTTCGCGGTTGACCGTAATGCCTTTGACGCATTTGTCGGACAGGTTGACCGCGGCATTGCCCAAGAGGGAAATGGTTTCAAACATACATTGGGCGATTACCGGCTCCATAACGTTCAGCTGCAACTGACCCTGCTTCGGCTGCGAAAGTGATGGTGGTGTCGTTGCCGATGACTTTGAAGCAGACTTGGTTGACAACTTCAGGAATCACGGGATTGACTTTGGCAGGCATGATGGAAGAACCGGCCTGCAATTCAGGCAGGTTGATTTCTTTCAAACCGGCGCGCGGACCGGAAGAGAGCAGGCGCAAGTCGTTACAGATTTTGGACAGTTTGACGGCTGTGCGTTTCAATGCGCCGTGTACCATCACATATGCGCCGCAGTCGGAGGTCGCTTCGATTAGGTTTTCAGTCAGTTTGCAAGGCAGGCCGCTGACTTCGGAAAGTTTCTCAACGACCAAAGCAGCATAGCCTTTAGGCGTATTCACGCCCGTACCGATGGCAGTGGCGCCGAGGTTGACTTCAAGCAGCAGGGAGCGGGTACGGTCGAGGTTGAGGATTTCTTCTTCCAACAACACTTGGAAAGATTGGAATTCTTGACCGGCAGTCATCGGCACGGCATCTTGAAGCTGGGTGCGGCCCATTTTCAAAAACGTCTTTAAATTCTTCGGCTTTGGCGGCAAAGGCGTTTTTCAAGATGGCCAGTTTGTCGAGCAATTCGCCGATGCTGTAATACACGGCAAGGCGGAAGCCGGTAGGGTAGGCGTCGTTGGTGGATTGGCTGGCGTTGACATGGTCCATCGGATTGACGATGTCGTAGTGGCCTTTTTCGTGACCCAAGACTTCCAATGCGAGGTTGGCAATGACTTCGTTGGTATTCATGTTGACCGAAGTACCGGCGCCGCCTTGATAAACATCGGACGGGAATTGGTCGAGGCAGCGGCCTTTGACCAATACTTCATCGCAGGCTTTTTTTCAATGGCGGCCGCGATTTCCGGCTTGATAGCACCCAATGCGCCGTTGGCTTGTGCAGTGGCTTTTTTAACCATGACCATGCTGCGGACAAATTGCGGTACGTCGGAAATTTTTTGTGTGGAAATTTTAAAGTTTTCAATGGCGCGCAAAGTATGGATGCCCCAATATACTTCAGCAGGGATCTCGCGGTCGCCCAGTAAATCGTGTTCGATTCGTACAGTCATTTCTCTTACCTTCTCGTATAGTTGTGTTGGTGTGCATTATGCGTTTGGAACATTAGCCCAGTTCGGCAAGATTGTCCAGTTAATAAGGCTTAATCGTCAGGATGAAAGCGCGCCGCTTCGCGTTCCTTGGCAACCGTATCTTTGTCTTTCAGCTTTGCGCCCAGACCCAACATTTTTTTCGTATTCGGATTGCGGCGTGCCGTCTTCCCTGCATACCGAACGCGCTGGCATTGACCCAGAGGGCGAGTAGGGAAACGATAATGGCGAAAAAAAGCCGACGATATACCAAAACATTTTTTTCTTCCTTGTGTGTCTGCGTGTGCAGATTGTTGTGGTTTGTAAAGATGTGAATGTAGCACAAACGCGGTTGGGTTTAAATTCTTCTCCTGCATCCTTTCATTGATTTACCTGTAAGTGTTTAGAAAGGAAAGGCCGTCTGAAAAGTAAGACTTTTCAGACGGCCTTGAGGCTTTGTCGGGAAGATTAGCCGCCGCATGCGCCGCAGCAGCCGCCTTTCGCTGTGGCCGCCGCGTTTTTCTTCGTTGTTGATAACGGGCAGCTCGGTTTCTTCGGTTTGCTCTTTTTTTATCTTCAGGCAAATCGTTTACTTTTGATTTTTGTTTTCTTCGGCCATGATACATCCTTTCAATGGATTGAGGATGGAAAGATTCATAAAGATAGCATCTTTAAGCAGATAAACCAAGCAGCACAAATCTGCCTTTGTGATAATACCATGACTTGGAACAATAAATTTGCTTGTAAAAAGCGTTAAGGCCGTCTGAAAAATCCAAAGAGGAGTGTTGGTTTTTATGGTTTGAAATGGCAGCAGAAAGATTTAAGAATGCTTGATTTGAAGGGATAAACTGACATTGATTTCAAAAAAACAATACAATGTTATCATCATCTGGAAACAGCCAATTTATCGGAGTATATATGTATTCATACCACAGCGAACGCCATTTCAGCGACCGCAACAACTGGCTTCGGGCAAGCGTATTGGGTGCCAATGACGGCCTGATTTCCACTGCCTCGCTGTTGACGGGCGTAGCCGCAGCCGCGCCAGATTTTCAAACCCTGCTGTTGACGGGCGTTTCGGCGCTTATCGGGGGCGCGGTGTCAATGGCGGCGGGAGAGTATGTTTCAGTGTCCAGCCAATCGGATACGGAAAAAGCCGATTTGCACAAAGAACGCTACGAATTGGCAAATAATCCTGATGCGGAGTTGGAAGAGCTGACTGAAATTTACCGCCGCCGTGGTTTGTCCGACCCGCTTGCCGCAGAGGTGGCTAAAGCCTTGATGGAACACGATGCACTCGCCGCCCACGCGCGTGACGAAATCGGCATTACCGAAACCTCTGCCGCCCAACCCATGCAGGCCGGGCTGGCTTCTGCCGCTTCATTTTGTGCCGGCGCAATTTTGCCTTTACTGGTCGCGTTGACGGCTTCTACCACCATTGTTCCGGCCTTGGCAGTTTCCACTTTGTGCGGACTGGCAGGACTGGGCTATGTCTCCGCCAAACTCGGCGGCGCGCCTGTCGTTCCCGCCGTTTTGCGCGTGTGCCTGTGGGGCGTTGCGGCATTGGTGATAACCGGGTTTATTGGAAAACTGGCCGGCGTGGCCGTCTGAATGTAAGGCCTTATATTCTTTTTAAACCTGTATCCAGTAAAATTGAAAATCTATTTGATCGCTAAAGGCCGTCTGAAAATTTTTCAGACGGCCTATGGTGCTTGTATTTACTTATTACAAACTGTTTTGTCATGACCTATCCGATTCCCAAACCCCGTGAAAAATCCCGTTGGCTCAATCTGTCTCAAGGCTCGCTGCCTTTGGCTCTGGCGCGTTATCTGCCCTCATAATCGGCTCAAAGTCGTGCTAACCCAAGATGCGGAACAGGCGTTGCGCCTTCAGACGGCATGGCGGTTTTTTCCGTCCGCACGATACGGCGGTGTTCCTGCCGGACTGGGGAAACGCTGCCTTACGAGCGCTTTTTCGCCGCATCAGGATTTGGTGTCGGAGCGCTTGTCGGCATTGTGGCAGATTAAAAAGCGGCGCGGCAGACGTATTGTTCGTACCGGTTGCCACGGCGATGCAGAAGCTGCCGCCTGTGCCGTTTCTGGCAGGGCGCACGTTCTGGCTGAAAACAGGGCAGACTTTGGATATAGGCCGTCTGAAAAGTGATTTGGTGGATGCAGGTTATAACCATGTTTCCCACGTTGTTGCGGCGGGCGAGTTCGCTGTGCGCGGCGGCATTGTCGATTTGTTCCCGATGGGCAGCGAAATGCCGTACCGCATTGATTTGTTCGACGATGAAATCGACAGCATCAAAACTTTCGATACCGAAACGCAGCGCACCATTTCTCCTGTTTCCGAAATCCGCCTGCTACCGGCGCACGAATTTCCCACCGACAGCGAGGCGCAAAAGATTTTTCCGCAGCGCTTCCGCGAGGAAGTCGATGGCAATCCGAACGATGCCGCCGTGTACAAAGCCGTCAGCAACGGCCATTTCGGCGCGGGCGTGGAATATTATCTGCCGCTGTTTTTTTGAAAACGAGCTGGAAACGCTGTTTGACTATATCGGCGAAGATGCGCTGTTTGTCTCTTTGGGCGACGTTCACGCCGAGGCAAACCGCTTTTGGAGCGACGTCAAATCACGTTATGTCATGGCGCAGGGCGACGAAAACCTATCCGCCTTTGCTTCCACAGCATTTGTATCTCTCTGCCGATGTGTTCGCAGGCCGTCTGAAAAAAACTACGGACAGGTGCTGCCCGATGTTTCCGGCAAGGAACACACCCTGCCCGACCTTGCCGTCAACCGCCAATCCGACGAGCCGTTGCAGGCATTGAAGGATTTTCAGACGACCTTTGACGGGCGGATTTTTGCTGTGCGCCGAAAGTCTGGGACGGCGAGAAACCATGCTCGGCTTCTTGCAGCAAAATGGTTTGAAGGCCAAACCTGTGTCCGACTGGCAGGGGCTTTTTATCGGCGCACGAGCCGCTGATGATTACGGTTGCGCCGTTGGCATACGGGTTCAAACTGGGCGGGCCACAATCTCCGAGCCAACAGCAACCTACTCCCGCCGCCGAGAAAGAAGGCAAAACGGTTGCCGACCAAACCGAATTTTTCCACAGCCGCAACAAACCCTCTCCCTAGCCCTCTCTCGCAGGAGAGGGAACAAAAGTGCTGCCGCCGTTTCAGACGACCTGAAAACCAAAAAGCAGCCTGCATCCCGTCGCAAATGATCTGCACGGGCAAATCCAACAGCAGCTGCTCCCTCCCCGTGGGGAGGGTTGGGGAGAGGCAAAAGCAGTTGCTAACCAAACCGAATTTTTCCGCCGTCGTAACAAACCCTCTCCCTAGCCCCTCCCTCAGGATAGGGAACAAAGTGCCGCCGCCGTTTCAGACGGCCTGAAAACCAAAAAGCAACCTGCTCCCTCATTGAAAATAGTCTGCACGGGCAAATCCGACAGCAGCCTGCCCCCTCCCCGTGGGGAGGGTTGGGGAGAGGGCAAAGCGGTTGCCGCTCAAAGTGCCATTGCCGTCATCACCGAATCCGACCTCTACCAATACGTCGCCCGTTCGCGCGTCCACAACCGCCGCAAAAAAACACGCCGCCGTTTCAGACGGCCTGTTGCGCGACCTTGCCGAAATCAACATCGGCGACCCCGTTGTGCACGAAGAACACGGCATCGGGCGGTATATGGGCTTAGTAACGATGGATTTGGGCGGCGAAACCAACGAAATGATGTTGCTCGAATACGCGGGCGAAGCGCAGCTTTTATGTGCCTGTTTCGCAACTGCATTTAATCAGCCGCTACTCCGGTCAGGCGCATGAAAACGTCGCCCTGCACAAGCTCGGCAGCGGTTCGTGGAACAAGGCGAAGCGCAAAGCCGCCGAAAAAGCGCGCGATACCGCCGCCGAGTTGCTCAACCTCTACGCCCAGCGCTCCGCCCAATCGGGACACAAGTTTGAAATCAACGAGTTGGACTATCAGGCGTTTGCCGACGGCTTCGGCTACGAAGAAACCGAAGACCAGGCCGCCGCCATCGCCGCCGTGATTAAAGACCTGACGCAGGCGAAGCCGATGGACCGCCTCGTGTGCGGCGATGTCGGCTTCGGCAAAACCGAAGTCGCCCTGCGCGCCGCGTTTGTGGCGGTGATGGGCGGCAAACAGGTCGCCGTACTCGCTCCGACCACGCTTCTGGTCGAGCAGCACGCGCAAAATTTCGCCGACCGCTTCGCCGATTTCCCCGTGAAAGTCGCCAGCCTTTCGCGTTTCAACAACAGCAAAGCCACCAAAGCCGCGTTGGAAGGCATGGCGGACGGCACGGTCGATATCGTTATCGGCACGCACAAATTGGTACAAGACGACATCAAATTCAAAAACTTAGGGCTGGTCATCATCGATGAAGAACACCGCTTCGGTGTGCGCCAGAAAGAGCAGCTCAAACGCCTGCGCGCCAACGTGGACATCCTCACCATGACCGCCACACCGATTCCGCGCACCCTCAGCATGGCGCTCGAAGGTCTGCGCGACTTCTCACTGATTACCACCGCGCCCAGCCGCCGCCTCGCCGTGAAAACCTTTGTCAAACCGTTCAGCGAAGGCAGCGTGCGCGAAGCCATATTGCGCGAACTCAAACGCGGCGGGCAGGTATTTTTCCTACATAATGAAGTGGATACCATCGAAAAACATGCGCGAGCGGCTGGAAACCCTGTTGCCCGAAGCCCGCATCGGCGTGGCGCATGGACAACTGCGCGAGCGCGAGTTGGAACAAGCCATGCGCGACTTTTTGCAGCAAAGATTCAACGTGTTGCTCTGCTCCACTATCATCGAAACCGGCATCGACATCCCCAACGCCAACACCATCATCATCAACCGCGCCGACAAATTCGGGCTGGCGCAACTGCACCAGCTTCGCGGGCGCGTCGGCCGCAGCCACCACCAAGCCTACGCCTACCTGCTCACCCCCGAATACATCACCAAAGACGCAGAAAAACGCCTCGACGCCATCGCGGCGGCAGACGAACTCGGCGCAGGTTTCACCCTCGCCATGCAGGATTTGGAAATCCGCGGCGCAGGCGAAATCCTCGGCGAAGGACAATCCGGCGAAATGATACAGGTCGGCTTCACGCTCTACACCGAAATGCTCAAACAAGCCGTGCGCGACCTCAAAAAGGCCGCCAGCCCGACCTCGACGCACCGCTGGGCATCACCACCGAAATCAAACTGCACAGCCCGGCATTATTGCCTGAAGACTACTGCCCCGACATCCACGAACGGCTCGTCCTCTACAAACGCCTCGCCGTCTGCGAAACCGTGCAGCAAATCAACGCGATACACGAAGAGCTCGTCGACCGCTTCGGCCTGCCCGAACAACCCGTCAAAACCCTCATCGAAAGCCACCACTTACGGCTCGCCGCAAAAAAATTGGGTATAGACGCCATCGACGCGACAAGCGAAGCCGTCACCGTTACCTTCGGTAAACACCACCAAATCGACCCGACAGAAATTATCCTGCTGATTCAGACGGATAAAAAAATACCGGCTGGCAGGGGCAGACAAGTTGAAGTTTACGGCTCAGATGGAGGATGTGGGGATGCGGATTAAGACGGTAAAAAGTGTGTTGAAGACTTTGAAAGAAAGAGTGATGGCAAAAGTAAAGGTTAATGAAAAAGGTCGTCTGAAACGATTTTTCAGACGACCTTTCCTTATTCAAAATTTGTAGGTCGGATACTTGTATCCGACAAAATCTCCCCATGAAGCTGTCGGATTCGAGAATCCGACCCTACACCCTGCTGTTGGGAAATGCACCGATGGAAAGCTTCTTTGCGGTATTGAAGACGGAGTGTTTCTATAACGCAGGAGAATTGACGGTGGACGAATTGATGAAGCAGATAGATGATTATATGGATTACTACAACCGAGAGCGTTGCAGTTTGAAATTGAAAAAGCTGAGTCCTGTCGCATACAGAACCCAGCTTACACAGAGCGCCTGAATAGGCTTTTTATGAGTGTCCAAGATTTGGGGGCCAGTTCAGTTTTCAGACGACCTCTTGGCTCAAACCTTGAGAACTGCATACGTGCGTTCCGCACATCCTACGTATTGAGTTTAGGTTTCATATGGGCCACGGCTTGCTTTCCAAATATGCTTTTTATTTCATACATTAGATTATTTATATTAGGGGAAACTACATTTCCTGTTTTTCCTATTACAAGTAGACAATTATATTTTTATTGCCCAATCAATGGTTTTTCTGAATAAATTTAGTATAATCAAATCTTAAATCAAGTTCACACTCTATATCATCTGGCCAAACGGTAAGACTATTACCAAAAATTATCACAAAACATGATTGCGTCTTTATCCCAAGACTCTTTCAATTTAAGCTGTTTTTTTGCTTCATTTATTATTGATAATAATATAACATCATTATCGATAAAGTAATTTTCAAAACTTTTTATTCTCATTAAAATTCTGAAAACCATTAGATCGATACTCATCAAGTATGATATCTTTATTTGCATTAAATTTATTTCTGATAGCGGCTGATGGGATAAGGTAGTACCGATAATTCCAAATTGCCATTTTTATTTACTCCTATAACGAGGTCTCTTAACATTACCTGATTCATTCAAGACATCAGTAGGATTTTTTTCCAACTAGTATTAGGAACAGGAAAGTCAACTTTTTAAAAATTTTTAATTCATGTATCCTGCCAAGCAAGCCGTAACCCGCATTAGACCTGTGCAGGTAAGGTGTGCGCGGTACGCACGCAGGCTTTGAGTGTGATAAAAAAAGATCGTCTAAAACAAATTCCCGGCTTTCAGACGACCTTTTGTCAAATTATTATCGGCAGAGGCTCAATACCAACCTTAAGCCTGATCCGATTTCTTCAGGGCTGTTATCCAATGATAAAATTACATCGTCTGCATCAATGGCATCCCACGTTTCCAGCTTGACATGGCGGCTCGGGCTGATTTTTCAGGCAGCCGTTGTGCAGCCAAATATCTCTGCTCATCATGTTTTTTTAAATAGTGCACTTCAAACCTACATACAGGGGAGTGTGCGGCACGCATACATGCTTTAAGTGTGAATACAGAAGCAGTATAAAAAGGCCGTCTGAAAATACTGAAACTGTCGGCGATTGAAAATTGAGTCTAAGGCTGCTAAATCGATCAGGGAGTTATTATGAAAATGAGGGTAATGATGCTGGGAGTAACAGGCTTGATATTATCCGGCTGCTTTTTTTGCCAATGATGAAATCAAGTTGGACGATATTGGGAATTTCAAAATTACAGTCAATGAAGCTAAGGGTTATAGGCGGGTTCATTTGACAGGCTTATTAGGCAATAGTGCAATGGGTATTTCAGATATCAAAACAACTAGCCGCAACGATGAGCTGAATATTACTTTTATTTCAAAAATTAGCAGGTTCGGAATACTCAGGAACATTAGATAAAGAAATTGCTCTTGAAAGCAATATCAAGAAGATTACTTATGGTTCTAAACACGAGATGATATGGCAAGACTAAAAATACATAAAGGGCGTCTGAAAAAAGATTCAGACGGCCTTTTAAAATTATAAATAGGATAGATTTTTTTGACTATCCTATTTCGATAACATTTTAAGATTTTTTTCTGCACAAAAAGGAATACAGCAACTGTATCATCTCGAGTTACCCTCGGGTCGGCAATGTAATATTGCCGTTCCCGATGGTTCACTTCAAACGATACCAAACCGGCTTCACGCAGTAGCGCTAATTGGCTGGACATTGCCGCTTGCGGAGTCCGGATGATTCAGCCAACTCGGTTACATTGTGCGGTCTTTCATGTAGTTTGCACAATACGGCGAGACGGTTGGGATTGGCCAGAAGTTTGAGAAAAGCGGTGGCTTCTTCGTAGGGTGGTTGATTGTCGGCAATGGTCATTTTTCACGCTTGTCGGCAAATGAGGAGGTCGAATTATCAGTCATAATGGCCTCAGCAGCAACTTTCAGACGGCCTTTGCTTAATGGTTCCATGGCATTTTGGCCAGCAGGCGAGCCATGCCGCAGAATCCGGTTAGCCCGGCCGTTAATAGGCCTGCGCCGACTATCACGTCTATCAGATAAAACCAAGGCGATACCAGCCAACCTGCCAGCACGCCCAACAGAATCAAACTGCCCGCAATGGTTTGCACCTGCCGCATGATATCCGGTGCGGCACGGTCGGCAACAATAGGAAGCCCTGCAGCTTTCCATGCAAGTAAGCCGCCTTCTAGAATATAACATTCGCGACCTTGGCCAAGCGCTGACAATATTGTTTCTGCCCGTGTTGTACGTTTACCGCTCAGGCAATAAAAAATCAGGCATGGGGCAGTATCATCGGGCAGTTTGTCTCGCTGCTGTTCAGGCGGAAGGGATAATGCGCCGCCAATATGCCCGCCCCGATATTCGGCTTGGCTTCGGATGTCCACTGCCAACGCGCCCTCACGGATTTTTGCCATTGCTTCGGAAGGCTTGATTTGCGGGAGTTGTCCGACCGTACTCATGTTTTGCCTTCGTTATTTTTTTGTTGATGCGGCAGGTGTTGATGCCCAATAAGCTGTACAGCGCGCAGTTGCCAATCAGTGCTGTACCCAGGGGATGATGCCCAGCCAACCCCACCAGCCAATGTGTCCGGTAGCGGCCGCAGCAATCAGCGCTACGCCGATAACAATACGGATTACGCGATCCAAAGTACCCAAGTTTCGTTTCATTTTTATTGCTCCTTGTTTCAGAATGAATTATCTATAAATAAATATATATAATAAAAAAATCATATATGAGAAATATTATATCCCTAAAAAAATGATTTTTGTCAAATTATTTGTAACCATGCAGTTTGGAATAGGGATAGGTATTGGTTTGTTTGGTTGGTGTAAATGATCGCTTAAGCATCCGATTTAAAATAAAAGAACGATATAATTTTTATATAAAAAGGCCGTCTGAAAAGTATTTTTCAGACGGCCTAAATATTTATGTTTTTACAGTAAAAGGACTCATCAGGCGGACGACATTTTTCCACGAGGCCGCGGAGTTTGGAGCGTTGTTGCCATGATTTGATGGCAATGTAGCTGCTGTTTTTAAGGTAGCTGCGCTGTAGGTGGCAGATTTGTTTGGTGGTGTCGCGATCGTAGATGGCGAGGCTGATTTCTAGGTTGAGGAAAAAGCTGCGCATATCCATGTTGACCGTACCGAAGAGGGAGTAGTCTTCGTCAATGGTCATGGTTTTGGCATGTAGAAGACCGCCTTCAAACATGGCGATTTTTAACACCGGCTTCCAGCAACATAGGGTAGTAGGCGCGTGAGGCGTAGCGAACCATCAGTGAATCGACTTTGGCAGGCAGTATCAGGGTTACTTTGACGCCGCGTTTGGCGGCAACGGTTAACGCCATGAGAAGCGGCTCGTCAGGGACAAAGTAGGGAGTGGTAATCGTGATTTGTTTGGTGGCGGCATAGATGGCGCTGATGATGGTTTCATAGATAACGAAGCTGCCTTGCTCGGGGGCAGATGGAATGATTTGGGCAACGATATCGGCTTGCTGCATTTTTCAGGAAGGATTTGGGGTAGCAGGCTTTGGGCTTGGTTGAGGTATGTTTGTACGTTTTGGAGGTTTTCATCGGTTTCGACGGCAAGGTCGGCGAAGAAGACGGCAGACAGTTCCAAAACCATAGGCCCTGTGCAGCGCATCATGACATCGACCCATTCTCCAACGCCGGAGTTTTTGTTTGAAATAGCGCGGGTCGACGAGGTTGAAGCTGCCGGTGTAACCGATTTTGCTGTCGATAACGAGGATTTTGCGGTGGTTGCGCAGGTCGGTACGCGTAAATAATGTACGCCAAATGCCGACAGGCAATGAGGTATGTACTTCAATGCCTGCTTGGCGCAGTATCTCTACCCAATCGCTTTCAAAAACTCCTGCTGCCGACGGCATCGGCCAGAATGGCGCAGTCAACGCCTCGATCTGCGGCGGCAAGAATTTCATTTAAAATTTCTTCAATGCGGCCCTTTGGGTTCGATAATGTAAAAGGCCAGCAGGCAGGAATGGGTTGCGGCGCGTATGTCCGCAAGCATGCTGTCGATGATGGCATCTGTGGTAGAGAGCAGGGCTCATGGCGTTGCCTTTGGTTGCACCCAGCCCCGTTCCTTTTTTCGGCAACTTTACTGATGCCGTGGTATCGTGATTTGACTTGGTCGGCAATGTCGAGATAGATATCGGCTAGATGGGTGGCGGCAAAGTTTCGGTAGAAGCGGTTCATTTCGCCGGTACGTTTGGCGCGGGCGGTGCCTAGACGAGGCTCTCCAATAAGGATGTAGGCGATGGTTCCGAATACGGGGAAAAGGAATAGGATAATCAGCCAGGCAAAGGTTGAGCCGATGTTTTTGTTTGTACAACACGCGCAGCATACAGACGAGTGCGGCGCAGGTGTGGGCGAAGATGAAAATTTCGGTCCAGGTGATGTCTTTAAAAAAATTCATATTCGGTAGCGGGAGTGGATGTGTTTTTAAGTTTGAAGGTGTCAGCTGATAAGCTTCAGATATTAAGTATAGAAAAACCGTCTGAAAACAAATTTACACGATAATCGTGTTTCTGTTTTCAGACGGCCTTTGAGTTGTTTTTAATTAACGGTGATACTGACGGGATAATTCATGCGTACGGTATCGACCAAAATTTTGGCGTGTTCCGGATTGGCGTGTTGGTTGATGCCGTGTCCGAGGTTGAATACATGGCCGCTGCCGTTGCCATAGTCGGCAAGAATGCGTGCGACCTCGGTGCGGATAGATTCCGGTGTACCGAAGAGGGCAAACGGGTCGAAGTTGCTTTGCAGGGCAACTTGTTCGCCGACGCGACGGCGGGCTTCGCCGATGTTGCAGGTCCAGTCCAAGCCCAATGCATCTGCGCCGATTTCTGCCATGCTTTCCAGCCATAAGCCGCCGCCTTTGGCAAATACGATAACAGGCACGCGGCGACCTTCGCTTTCGTGTTTGAGTCCGACAACGATTTGTCGGATGTACTTCAGGCTGAATTCTTTAAATGCGGCATCGCTCAACACGCCGCCCCAAGCATCGAAAATTTGTACGGCTTGTGCGCCGGCATCGATTTGGGCGTTGAGGTAGGCGGTAACGGCTTGAGCATTGGTGTCGAGGATTTTATGCAGCAAATCAGGGCGTGAATACATCATGGTTTTGATGGTGCGGAATTCTTTTGCTGCTGCCGCCTTCAACCATGTAGCAGGCAAGTGTGAATGGGCTGCCTGAGAAGCCGATCAGCGGAACTCGGCCGTCTAGTGCTTTACGGATGGAAGTTACGGCATCAAAGACGTATTGCAGTTTTTCCATGTCAGGAACTTGCAGTTTTGCAATGTCGACTTCGTGTTGCAAGGCGCGTTCAAATTTCGGGCCTTCGCCTTCGGCAAAAATACAGGCCCAAACCCATGGCATCGGGAACGGTCAGAATATCGGAAAACAGAATTGCCGCGTCTAGATCAAAACGTTCTAAAGGCTGGATGGTAACTTCGGTTGCCAGCTCGGTGTTTTTGCACAAATCGAGAAAGCTGCCTGCGCGTGCGCGCGTGGCTTTGTATTCAGGCAGATAGCGTCCGGCTTGGCGCATCATCCAGATAGGAGTGTATTCGACAGGCTGTTTGAGCAGGGCGCGGAGGAAAGTATCGTTTTTCAGAGCAGTCATGGTAGAGAGGCTTTCTGATTTGGTGTGTTGGACAAAGTTCAGACGGCCTTAGATATGTATTGAGGCCGTCTGAAATGATTAAATGGTTGGTTTTGTTGTAGATTTCATATTGTTGCTTAATGCGAAATCAGCACATCAATTTGGTTGAGGAAGGGCTGCCGGATGTTCTTCTTCGGCCACGCTTTCCAAAAACCAGATTGCGTTGTTCTTGCGCTTTTTGCGGTTGGTCGGTTTCATCAAACACGCGGGCCAAGACCAAATGTGCGGATACGCTGGGTTGCAAGGCGATGCTGGCTTCGAGGTAGCCTTGGGCTTTGCCCCAAAGTTTGCGTCCGTAAGCCAGTTGGCCAAGATACATCAACAGCGGTGCATTGTCGGGTTGTTCCTGAAGCCAAGAGTCTGCCAAGTCGATGGCTTTTTGTTGCTCGCGCTCGCTTAGGAAACGTACGGATTCGACAAATGCTTCCAAAAGCTCAGGCTGACGGGTTTGCGGATAATGGGCTTTAACCCATTTGACCGCCTCGGCATACAAAACCCAAACGCTCGCATTTTTTTCGGCAATCGCGACACACAATTCGCCTGATTTTTAAGCTTTCAGGAATGCGTTTCAAACAAGCTTTCAGACTGCCTGAATCGGTTACTTCGCTTAAGAGGCGGCGATATGCCCAATTTTGATACTGTTCGGCTTCGTAATCGTTGATGGCGCCGGCTTTTAACCAGTTTTTTTCTGCTTTTTGTCAAGACATCTGCAGCATCGCCATGATCAAAGGCATAACGCAATTGCAGGCGGACCAGGCGGCTTAAGTTGCTATTGATTTTTTGCTGCGGCTTCGAGGTTTTGTGCGGCAGTCGGATAATCGCGGCGGCTCAGCGCAGATTCGGCCAGCAAAAGATGACGGGAAAGCTGTTGTTTTTGTGGCAGGTGTTCGATTTCGTGCAGGTAGCGGTCGCGTAATTCGAAGTTTTTCCATTTGGTCGGCAGCGTGCGCGCCCAACATCAAAAGCCAGGGTGCGGTTGTCGCCTGCTTCTTTGTTTTGTAAGACTTTGGCGGCTTCTTGTTCGGCTTTTTTTCAAAACGGCCTTCAAAAATATGCCAGACCCGCGCTGTTCAAAGAGGCAGAAGCCTGGCGGCCTTTGCGGGCAATGCCGAAGCGTTGCATACGCGCCGGAATGTTCAAGAGGCCGAACACGAATTTAATCAGGAAATACAAGACGAATACGCTCAACAGCAGGCCTAGAACAAAGGCATGCAGATTGATACGCAGCATGGTTTGTTCAACCACGACGTACACGTTGCCGGTATAAATGCCGGAAGCCAACGCTAAACCGACGGCGGCGGCAAACAGAATGACAATCCAAACGACGGTTTTCATGCTTGCTCTCCTTTAATTTTGGTAGCAGGCTTGGTTTTGGTTTTTGTGGTTTGGCAGCTTCGGCGGCCGGTTCTTTTTGTTTTCAGACGGCAATGCAGGTGCTTCTAAAGACTGAGGAGCGGAAGCGGCTGCCGGTGCGGAAGTTGTGGCTTGCTCGGTAGTTGCAGCCGGAGCGGAAGCGGTTTTTCTCGGCAGCTTGGGTTTGTGCAGCTTCTACGGTCGTCATTTGTATACGCGAACCTTCTTGATAAGCGCGAACGGCGCTCAAGCTGGCTTTTCAGGCTGTCGTCTGAAATCATGCGGACATCAAGGGCTTTGAGTTCGGCCAACTCTTTCAACCATGACTGGGTAGCAGGGGATTTGCTGTCGAAGTATTGCTTCACGGTTGCTTCAACGTTGTTCAAATCGCTTTGATACACTTCGCCGTTGTGTTGCAACAGGGCAATGCGCGCATCCAAAAGGCGCAGGCGCAGGTTTTCACGGATGAAGTAGGTTTGATCGGGTGAAATCAACATGGCGTCGTTGCTATCCAGATGGCGGACTTCAACCAATCCTTTGAGGGTATTGAGGGATTTTTCCCATGTGTTTTCCCACCAAGTTCCTGAATTGGCGGCTTCGACAGGCGCGGCACCTGGTTTCAATACGCCGTCCAAAACCAAAGGCAGGCCTGAAATACCGGTTTCCAAACGGTCGATACGCAAGGCAGTGGCGGAAATATCGACATAAGGACGGTTTTTTTCAGCGCGGCCAAATCATTGCTGATGGCTTGTTTGATGGGGATAAGTTCAGGTTGTTCAAAAACGGCTTAGCGGCTGTCGATGTGTTCCAATACGCTGACTGCGCCTTTGAGGTTGCCTGACAGCATCAATTGTTGCGAAGCAGTGTTCAACATCGATTCGGCTTCGTCGACCAGCCAGTTGATACGGCCTTTGAGTAACTCTTGATAAGCTTTTCTTCAATTGCAGGATTTGATCGCTATTGTTTTTGACCGTTGTTCAGGCGGTCTAACTCGGCTTGAATAGCGGTTTGGCGGTTGAGGTTGTCTTTTAAAAGGCTGGCGTTTTCAGACTCGCCCAATGCAGCTTTGTCGATTTTTGGTTGAATTCGAGCTCTTGGTTTTTAAAACATTTTGGCCCTGTACAAACAGGAATCTGCTCGCGCCCAAGCTAAGCAGTGCCAAGACGGTTGCACCTGCGGCCAAGGCTTTGCCGCCAGATTGTTTGATGATAACAGGGCGTTGTTTTTGTGGGAGATTGTTGACTCGGGCATGCTCGCCTCCACTCGCTGAGGTTGGGTAGGTTTGATTTGTTCAGACGGCCTGGTGTTTTCAGAACGTTTAGGCGCCGGAGCTGCCGTATTGGCAACTTGTTGGGTATCTTTATTGTCTTCGACTGGGTTCACTGCTTGGCTCCTTTGTGGCATGGATGAAAGTGCAGCGGATAAAGAAGTGACGGTTTCACATGTTTGGCGCCGACGATGCGAAGTGCATCGGCAATACGCGGATGGTGGGTAAAGTATAGCAAGGATTCGAAGAATCGGGAAAAATTGCGGCGGAATCTGATGGAAAAATTCGCGCGCGAGCTCGCCGGATGTGACGTAGGCGGCAGCGATGTCTTCAGTTTTAAAGTTCTGCCAATCGATGGCGTGTGGCCGTCTGAAATAGATTTCGGCGATGTCGATTTGGAAACCCAGTTCGGTCAGTTTATCTGCTAAAAAAATCACGGCCGCCATGGCCTCGAATGATTAGAACTCGGGCGTTGGGTGGCAGGTTTTTCCAAATAGGCATTCTCAAGACGGCTTCGCTGTCGTTGCCGTCTTCGGGAGAGAATACGGGACAGGGGGAGAATTGCGCCAAAGTATGTTGGCTGGTTTGGCCGACGGTAATGTGTGCTTTGTGGCCGTCTGAAAAGTTCAGATGCGGCGCTGCGGTTTCAATAGCGGTCGGGCTGACCCAAAACACGACGTCGGCTTGCTTGAATTGTTCGGGGAGTTTTTTGCGCCGAACAATCCACCTCTATTTCAATCGGACTCAATACCTGAGCCTGCCAACCGGCTGTATGGCAGGGTTTGGATATCTTGCTGTGGACGGTTGGACGGACGGATGATGAGTAGAGTAGGCATAATGTGGGATAAATTATTAGGTTTAGGCCGTCTGAAAGAAGGGTTTCAGACGGCCTGTTGCTAACGTACGTTATTGATCGACGAATGCGCGCTCAATCAGGTAGTCGCCGCGAACGCCGGTTTTCGGAGAAACGGTCAGTCCGAATTCGTCCAAAAACGTTGCAGGTGTCTTTCAACATGGCTGGGCTGCCGCACAGCATAGCGCGGTCGTCTTGCGGATTGATTTTAGGCAGGCCGATGTCTTCAAAGAGTTTGCCGCTGCGCATTAAATCGGTCAGACGGCCTTGATGTACATATTCTTCGCGTGAAACGATCGGGTAGTAAATCAGTTTTTTTCTTTAACCAAGTCGCCCAAGTATTCGTGTTCGGGCAATTCTTTGGTGAAGCGGTCGTAGTATGCCAAGTCTTTTTGTAGCGTACGCCGTGAACCAAGATAATTTTTCGAATTGCTCATAAACATCAGGGTCTTTGGTAATGCTCAAGAAAGGGGCGATACCGGTACCGGTGCTCAAGAGGTAGAGATGTTTGCCCGGATTCAGGTCGCCGGCAACCAGTGTACCGGTCGGTTTTTTTACTGATGAGGACATCGTCGCCGACTTTAAGGTGTTGCAGGCGGCTGGTCAATGGGCCGTCTTGTACTTTGATACTGAAAAAAATTCCAGATGCTCTTTCCCAGTTGGCAGAAGCCACGCTGTATGCGCGCATCAGCGGTTTGCCTTCTACCATCAGGGCCGACCATGACGAATTGGCCGTTTTCAAAGCGCAAAGACTCGTCACGGGTACAGGTGAAAGTGAAGTAAGCGTCGGTCCAGTGGTGTACGGACAAGACTTTCTGGGTGTTGAATGCTGCCATTGATATTTCCTGTCGGATAAGGCCGTCTGAAAAAGAATAGGTAGGGGCGGCCGAGGTTAATAAAAAGAATGGAATATGGTGTTCAGCTACTTGCTTGCCGGTTTGGCTGATTTTTCGCTGAGGCTGTGCAGGTCGGAATAGCGTCCGCCTGCGTTGATCAATTCATGATGAGTGCCTTGTTCGACTACATTGCCTTCGTGCATGACAACGATATTGTCGGCTTTTTCGATGGTTGAAAGTCGGTGGGCAATCACCAATGTGGTACGGTTTTGCATCAGGTTTTCCAATGCGGTTTGTACCAAACGTTCGGATTCATTATCTAATGCGCTGGTGGCTTCGTCCAAAATCAAAATCGGCGCATTTTTCAAAAGCGCACGCGCAATGGCGAGGCGTTGACGTTGGCCGCCGGACAGTTTTTAAAACCATTTTCGCCAACTTCAGTGTGCAAACCTTGCGGCATTTTTTGGATAAATTCCCAAGCATTCGCGGCTTTTGCAGCATTGATAATTTCTTCTTCACTGAATTTGTCAGCTTGAGCATAGGCAATGTTTTCAGTAATCGTACCATTAAACAGGATAACGTTTTGGCCGACAAATGCCGTGCGGCTGCGCAGGCTTTCGAGTGTATATTCCTTGATGTTGACGCCGCCAATCAAAAATCTTGCCTTCATCCGGATTGAGGAAGCGCGGCAACATATTGGCCAGAGTGGTTTTACCGCAGCCTGATGCGCCGACCAATGCAGTCACTTTGCCTTGCGGTACAAGCAGGTTGATGTGGTTCAAGCTGTTGCGTTCGGCTTCAGGATAGCGGTGTACAACATCGCAAAATTCAATATCTCCAGGGTTTGGGCTGAGGATTTGTTTGCCTTCGTTGCTCTCTTCGGGTTGATCCAAAAAGGTAAAGACACTTTCTGCCGCCGCCAAACCGCGTTGCAGGGATTGCATCACGCCGGTCATACGTTTGATGGGGTCAAACATCGCGATCATGCTGGACAAAAAAACGACATAAAATCGCCTGCACTAAATCCTGAAAGCCCCTGCTTGGCGTGCCGCTGCGTAAATAATCGCAGCCAGTGCAACCGAAGCCATTAATTGCGTAATGCCGGTACCGGCAGAGCTGGCGGAAACCTGTTTGAGCAGGTTGCGGCGCACATCGTCGGCAATACGGTTGAAGCGGCGATTTTTCATAATCTTGACCGCCATAGATTTTCACAACACGTTCACCATTGATGCTTTCTCCCAAAACCCTGCATCAGCTGACCGATGTAAATTTGATTGTTGGCAGACAATTTGCGCAAGCGTTTGCTGACCGTTTGGATACATACGGCAACGACCGGCAAAATAATAAAAGTAATCAGGGTCAAACGCCAGTTTAGATAAGTCAACAAGCCCAACAGACCGACCACGCTCACGCCGTCTTTGGCGATCACGGTAATGACGTTGAATCCTGCATCGGTAATTTGGTTGACGTCGTTTAAAATGCGCGACATCAGACGGCCGCCGGTATTGCTGCTGAAATACGAAGTCGGCAGGTGCATCATTTTATTGAACATTTCACCGCGCAAACGCTGCACCAAGTGGCTGGACAGATAAGTCGTGCAATATTCGTTAATGAAGTTGAACAGGCCGCGAACGAAAAAAACAGCGCCACAATTGCCAGCGGCAACCATGACATGCTTTTTCATGTTTTTATCGACAAAACCTTCATTAATCAAAAGGTTTGAGCAGTAACCGAAAAGCCGGCATCGTACCGGCGACAATCAGCATGGCTACTACGGAGACGATAAACATCTTCCAATAGCTTTTTAAATATCCAAGCAAACGCTTGTACAGCTCCCAGTTGGATGTGGCTTGTGTTGTCTGCATATCAATCCAGATTTAGAGCAAACATGCAATTCTAAACGAAAAATATCTGTCATTACAATGTTTGCAATTGAAAGTCAAAAAGGAGTTGGTATTATTTTAACGCCTTGATTTTTATAATGAGAACGACTGTGATGCGGTGGGGTCGTTAATAACGCTGCCCACTTCTCAAACACCAGTTGCGGCCGTCTGAAAAAGTTTCAGACGGCCTCTTCAGTCGTCAAAGACAGCCGGTTAAGCCAAAGCTTCCTTAATGATGTCTTTTACTGTCGTTGCGTTATTAGGGACAACACGGACACGTTGCGGCAGGTTTTCCAAGCCTTCCAATGCAGCCGGGCGAGGAATGGAAACTTCGCCGACCGCTTCATGGATGGTGGCTTCAAATTTAGCAGCCAACGCGGTTTCGAGGCAGACAATGGTTTCGCCGGTTTCGCGGACTTCACGCGCTACTTTGATGCCATCGGCTGTATGCGGATCAATCAATTCATGGTCTTGTTCGTAAACCCTGTTTGATGGTGGCAAGGCGGTTGGCATGGGTCGATTTGCCGGAAACAAAGCCATATTGTTGATGGACTTTGTTTAAGACAAATTCCAAATTGAAACCTTTGCCGGAGCTTACTTCAGCCCATAAGGTTTTGATTTCGTCTGCATCACGGCCCATCAGGTCAAAACACAAAAACGCTCGAAGTTGAGGCTTTGGAAATGTCCATAGACGGGCTGGAAGTAACGTGAGTGTGTTCGCTGTTGCGCGGGCGGTATGCGCCGGTTTTGAAAAATTCGTCCAATACGTCGTTTTCATTGGTGGCAACAATCAAGCGGTGGATAGGCAGACCCATTTGGCGTGCGATATGGCCGGCGCAGACATTGCCGAAGTTGCCGCTTGGCACGCAGAAGCTGACTTTTTCGTCATTGCTCGAAGTGGCATTGAAAATAACCGGCAAAGTAGTACACGACTTGGGCGATGATGCGTCCCCAGTTGATGGAGTTGACTGTACCGATGTGGTATTTGGCTTTGAATTCGGCATCGTTTTGTACGGCTTTGACGATGTCTTGGCAGTCGTCAAACATGCCTTCAACGGCGATGTTGTGGATATTAGCATCTTGCAGGCTGAACATTTGCGCACGTTGGAATGCGCTCATTTTGCCTTCCGGAGACAGCATGAAGACATTAACGCCTTTTTACCGCGCAGGGCATATTCGGCGGCAGAGCCGGTGTCGCCGCTGGTGGCGCCCAAGATATTGAGTTCTTTGCCTTCTTTGTTTAATACATATTCAAACGCATTGCCCAAGAATTGCATGGCCATGTCTTTGAATGCCAAAGTCGGGCCGTTGGACAGGGCTTGGATTTTTGATGCCGTCTGAAAGTGTGCGCACCGGAGTAATGGTTTGGGTACCGAATACTTTTTCGGTGTAGGTGCGGTTGATGATGTCGCGTAAATCATCAGCAGGGATGTCGGTGGCAAACAGGCTCATGACTTCAAACGCCAGCTCAGGATAGCTGAGTGTGCGCCATTGGTCTAAAGTAGCACAGTCGATTTGAGGGTATTGCTCAGGCAGCATCAAACCGCCGTCAGGAGCTAAACCCATCAATAAAACTTCGCTGAATTGCTTGCGTGCGGTTGCACCGCGGGTGCTGATGTATTTCATGGTTTCTTCTCATATATTTAAAATTCAAATAGAAAGTCAGAAACGAATTCAGACGGCCCTAGATATTAAAAAGGCCGTCTGAACGATTATTTGTAGAGTCGTTTGAAGCAGGCGGTAACCGTTTTTGCGGTAACGGAAGCAATAGCTTGCTCGCGGGTTGCCGGACTCAATACCCTGCATCATTTCGGTTGCAGTCAATTGATTTGGCGCTTCCTCGCTGGCGCAGCCGCAGATTTTATTTTCCCATTCGGCTTGTTTTTTCCGCGCTCATGGCCAAAGCAATGACGCGCCATTCGTTACGTTTGTTTAATTCGGTACGGCATTGGCTGTCTCACCGCCATTTTCACTACGCTGCTGCCGATACCTGTGCTGCTGCCCAAACCGCCGAAAGATTCGCCGCCGGTAGCACATGCACCCAATAAAAACTGATGTAATAGCTGCCAAAAGAGTTTTTGAAGTCATGATGTTTCCTGTAAGCAAGGCCGTCTGAAACGCCCGAAGAGTTCTCAAAATAGCATGTATTATACCGTAATGCGGCCTGATATGTGAGTTTGCGAAACCGCCGTATAATGCTAGCGAGTTTTCTTTTTCAATCAGCCAGCACGAAAGCCGCTATGTCCGACCTTTTCGCCCGACAACCCGATGCCCCTTTAGCCGAACGCCTGCGTCCGCATTCTTTAGATGATGTCATTGGGCAGCAGCACTTAATCGGCGAAGGCAAACCTTTGCGCGTGGCGGTCGAGGGAGGAAAGCCGCATTCTATGTTACTATGGGGGCCGCCGGGCGTGGGCAAGACGACGTTGGCGCGGATTTTGGCGCAGAGTTTCAACGCCCAGTTTTTGCCTGTTTCCGCCGTATTCTCCGGCGTGAAAGACATACGCGAGGCAATCGATAAAGCCGAAATCGCTTTGCAACAGGGACGCACGACGATTTTGTTTGTCGATGAAGTCCACCGCTTCAACAAGGCGCAGCAGGACGCGTTTTTGCCCCATGTCGAAAGCGGTTTGCTGACCTTTATCGGCGCGACTACGGAAAATCCGTCGTTCGAAGTCAATCCTGCGCTGTTGAGCCGCGCGCAGGTATATGTTTTGCAATCCTTGTCTTCAGACGACCTCAAAAAGCTGATTGCCAAAGTGTTGGCGTTGCCCGAATACCGAGATTTCACGATTGAAGCCGATGCGCAGGAGCTGCTCGTCAATACCGCCGACGGCGATGCGCGCAGATTGTTGAACTTGATCGAGCAACTTTACGCGCTGCCGATACACGCCGTCTGAAAACCTTAACCGCTGAATTTCTTGCTGACAGCTTGGGTGCGCAAATCCGCCGTTTTGATAAGGGTGGCGAGAGTTTCTACAACCAAATCTCTGCACTGCACAAATCCGTGCGCGGCTCGCATCCGAATGCCGCGCTGTATTGGTTTTGCCGTATGCTCGACGGCGGCACCGACCCGCGCTACCTCGCCCGCCGCATCGTGCGCATGGCATGGGAGGACATCGGGCTTGCCGACCCGCGCGCCTTCCAAATCGCCAACGATGCCGCCACTACCTTCGAACGCTTAGGGCTCGCCCGAAGGCGAACTCGCGCTGGCGCAAGCCGTGCTGTACCTTGCCGCCGCCGCGAAATCCAACGCGGGCTACAAGGCATACAACCAAATGCGCCGCTTCGTCAAAGAAAACGCCAGCGACGAAGTGCCCGTCCACCTGCGCAACGCCCCGACCAAGTTGATGAAAGAGTTGGGTTACGGACGTGAATACCGCTATGCCCACGACGAACCGAATGCCCTACGCCGCCGGCGAAAGCTATATGCCCGATGGCTTGGACGAACCCGATTTCTACCAACCCGTCCCGCGTGGATTGGAAATCAAAATTGGCGAAAAGCTGAAATGGCTGAAATCCTTGGATGAAGATGCGCTGGATGATTAAAACAGTAAATGAACATAATACAAATCTAAGATCAAATTGAATTTTTTTCAGACGGCCTTTGCTGTTTGAATATTTTTAACCCTATACCATACACACAAATTTTCATGAATATTTTTGAAGCCTTACTATTATTGTGCCTGCTGATTGTTATTAGTGCGTTTGTGTCCTGTTCCGAACTCGCGCTTGCTTCGGCACGCAAAAATCAAATTGCAGGTTATGGCGAAAGACGGCGGTGATACGCGTGCGCTTGACGTAATCAATATGCAGCAGCAGCCGGGCAGTTTTATTACTGTTGTCCAAATTGGTTTTGAACGCCGTCGCCATTCTTGCCGGTATTGTTGGCGAGGCGGCAATACGTCCGTATTTTTGGCAAACTTTTGGAGAACGCAGGCAGTTGGGGCAGCACAGTTGCCTCTTTGCTGACTTTCTCGCTGGTTACAGGCAGCTTTATTTTTAATTGCCGACTTGATGCCCTAAGCGCATGGCAATGACCCATCCCGAAGCGGTGGCGGTACGCATTGTCCGTCCGATGATGTTTTTTTGATTTTTATCTTAAAGCCCCTTGTCTGGGTTTTTTTGACGGGTTGGCAAACGCAATATTCAAACTCTTCAAAAATCTCAACCGTCCGTCAGGAGCAGCTGACCTCGGAAGATATTTATGCCGTCGTTGATGCCGGTGCGCAGGCTGGTGTATTGAAAGAACAAGAACACTATCTGATTGAAAATATTTTCGATATGCAGGAGCGTACGGTCACTTCCACCATGAGTACGCGCGAATATATCGCCTATTTCGATAAACACGATGACAGCGATACTGTGTTGGAAATGATGTCGGAAAAACCGCACAATAAATTCCTCGTATGCGACGGCGACTTGGAACGCGTTATCGGCTATATCGAATCGCATACGCTGCTGACCTTGTTTTTAAAAGAAAAAGACGTCCGCCTGACCGACAAGCGCGTGTTGCGTAAAGCCTTGTTTATCCCCGACACGCTGTCGCTTTATGATGTATTGGAGACCTTCAAGACTTCCGGCGAAGACTTTGCCGTAGTGGTGAACGAATACGCGCTGGTGGTCGGTGTGGTAACGCTGAAAGACGTAATGAGCATCGTTATGGGCGAGCTGGTCAATACCGAAGAAGAGCCGCAAATTATCCGCCGTACAGAAGACACATGGTTGGTGGATGGTGCCACGCCGCTTACCGATGTTATGCGCGCGCTGGATATTGAAGAGTTTCCCAATTCGGAAAAATTATGAAACCATCGCCGGCTTTTATGATGTATTCCCTGCGCAAAAATTCCGAAACGTACGGATTTTTCTGGTTTTATGCCGGTTATAAGTTTGAAATCATTGATACTGAAAAATTTGAAAAATCGACCAGCTTTTGGTTTCCAAACAAGGAAATATGGTGGGGAAAAATGTAATAGGCTTTTAAAGGAATATTTGTAGTATCAGATGAAAACGGGCCATCTTGAAATAAGTTGCTTATGATTTATGTCTTTTCTTAAGTTGTATAAAAGGCCGTCTGAAAATCAAATAATCAAGAAAAACCGGATTTCCATCAACTGGAAATCCGGTTTGTTTTTATTTTCAACTTAGAACGTCAGCCTTACACCGGCGCGGACGGAGCGGCCCGGTAATGGTGCGATATATTTGAGCATGGAGTTTTGCGGTCTTGCGGTACGGTTGGCAAGGTTGCGTGCATCGAGGAACCATTCGGCTGTTGATTTTCCATGTTTGGTGGTATGGCTCATGTACATATCCCACATGGTATAGCCGCCCAAAACAGGCTCTTTGTAGTTGGCAGCCATGTGGCCTGTATGTTTGGCAGGGCGGTAGCGTGTCAGGCTGGTGCCGAGTTGCCAGTTGCCTTTATTCCATGTCAGGCCTGCGCCGTAGCGGGATACGGGCATATTGGGCATGTAATAGCCGTTGTTGCGGACACGGTTGCCATTGCCTAATGTGCTGTTGCGCTCGTCGTCCAAATCGGCGCGGTTGTGTACGAAATCGCCAAACAGGCGGGCTTCCAATGTGCCGTATTTATTCAGGTCAAACCATTGGTTTACCTCCAATTCCACGCCGTGAAGCTGGGTATCGCCGGAGCGCCAGTATTTGGTTGGCAGGCGTTGGCCGCCGTCATGTGCGGCATCTACTAGGAAGGTATAGTCTTTAAATTGGGTTTTATACCAGCTTGCACGGAAGCGGCCGTCTTTCCAACCGATTTCGCCGTTTACCTCCCAAGTGCCTGCTGTTTCCGGACGCAGGATATCGGCTCCCCAGTGCGATTCGGAAGCCATCAGGGCATAGTGATCGCCACCTGCATACAACTCGTTGACTTCAGGGGCGCGTTGTGAACGGCTGTATCGTGCGCCTAGTTTTAAGAAGTCAAACAAATCTACGCCTAAGCCTGCATGATAGTGGTTCAAGCTGTATTTCAGACGGCCTCTCTTCCAATCCTTTAACGGTCGAGCTGTTGCGTCCAGGTTTGTAATCACCGATGTCGACCGAGTGGCGGACTTCGCCATGTCGCCAACCCAAAGACGCATTCCAGTTTTTCCACTTGAAGTTTTCCAAAGCGAAAATGCCGTATTCTTTGCTATCTGTATCGGGCAGGTAGGCATAGTTTCCGGTGCGTTTGCCGTTGATGCCTGAAGATCTCGGTGCTGCGCTGTTTCCAATCTGCGCCCAATGTACCTTTCAACCAAGAATCTGCTTTTGTGGTTGAACTCCAAACGGCTTTGGAAAGTTTTTGCTGTCCAAAGTTTGCATTTTGGTGTCGCCCAAGTATTCGGATGTTGGGTTTTGCGTATAGGCGGCTTGGAATTTGATGTTTTCAATCCATGGCGTCAATGGCCGGTACATGGCTTCTGCCTGCCAACGGGTTTGTTGGGCGCGTACGGAAGCGTATTCGCGTACCGGTGCTTTGCGGGTACCGCCGTGGTGGTCGCCTGATTTGTCAAAAATTGTAATAGCCGAAGCCTGCAATACCGGATTCGCTCAAGAAGCGGCTGACGGATACGCCGGCATAGCTGCGTTCACCGATATGGCTCAGGCCAAAAGCAAAGTTTTGATTGCTCAAATGGCTGTTTTTCAGACGGCCTTTTTCAACAGGCATATCGTCATTCATGGCATTGATGACTTTATTTCTAAAGTTTGGGCTGCCGTCATAAAGCGGATTTTTCTACCCAATCGCCCCAGGATGGTTTGTTTAATTTGTACAATTCAGATTCATCAGGTTCCGAGCCGTCGTTATAACGTTTCCATTGTTCAATGAAAGCCGGAATGTCTTTCGCGACATAACGGTAATAGCCTTTGTTTAAGGTTTCGGTAATGTCGGGCGTAACCTGACACGCCCACATCAGGCGAGAACTAGAAATATTGGCATGATCGTAACAGGCGGCCGGTTTGGAATCGCTGGGGATACGGTAATCATTGGCATGAGTGTCTGCCCCCGACAAATGCCAAGCCACATTGCCGACTTTGCCGTTTAATTTGAACGCTGCGACACGCGGCGTATTGTAGCCGCCGCTGACTTCGACTTTGCCGTTTAAATCTTTTTTTCAGGCAGTGCTGTGGCAATCACGCCGGTATCGACGTCAACTGCGCCGCCAATCGCATTGCCGCCATACAAGACTGCTGCCGATGATTTTTAAAACGGTAATCTTTTTCCGCCATGAACGGATTGACCATCAGCGGCAAATCGGGGCTGATTGAAGCAGCATCCGAAATACCCAAACCATTTTCACTAACATATACGCGCGAGCCACTCAAGCTGCGGATTTGCGGTACGCCGGTATTAGGGCCGTAAGCATTATTTTGAACTCCGGAGACTTGTTCCACAGTCTGTCCGAGCGATACGGCGCGTTTTGTTTTTAAATCGTTTGTAGTTAAAACTTCTCCATCTCTTAGATAGTCTTTTGCGCCAGGCTGCAAACGCCAGTTACTTGAAGGCGCATTACCGACAACTTTGACTTCAGGTATATCTACTTGAGGAAGTTCTTCTGCAAATGATTGGCCTGAGAAAACAGCCAAAATGGCGCATAACATTTTATTTTTGTTACATAAAAATTGTTGTTTCACCGCTTATCCTTTATTGATATCACATTACGAAAGGCGTCATAATATATCTTTTTCTACGGTGATTATCATGAATAAACATTTATATTTTTAATTATTTTTTTGATTATTATCAATAATTATAAATATTGGCATAATTTAGTATTTACTAATTATTAATAATTAGTTATAAAATATTAAAAGGCCGTCTGAAACAATCCAATGTTTCAGACGGCCTTTTATAAAAATCAAAAATTGCTAGAGCTAAGACTGAGACCTTTATTCGCAACTCAAGTTTTTTTGTTTTTTTCAGCGAATGTATCCATGGCAATTTGGCACATGCGTTCACGTTGGCCTACGTCGGCGGCGGGCAGGATTTGGCGCAGGTATTTTGTGTTGTCGCGTTGGAACGATGCTTTATCGCCTGCTTTTTGGTAACACGCATCCGCACGGGTAAAAAGTATTGCTGGCAGATTTTTCGGCAACTCTTCAAAGGATAAAGGTTTGCTTTTGTGCATACCGTGTGCGGAGACGGAGAGGGAGGAAAGGGCACACAGTGCGATGATTAAGGTTTTTGAAATGTTTTTCATGGTAAGCCTGTTTATGGAAGTTGTTTAAATCAATTGTTCGCCCCAGTGCAGCTTTTTGCCGCAGGGTCTTGAAGTATTGGTAATCGGTAGGATGGAGGACGCGCAAGGGGTTGTGATAGCGGCGGATGATGATGCGGTCGAAGTTTTGTACGTCGATATGGGATTGTCCGTCAAAGTGTGCGCGTGCGTCGCCACTTTTTGTAATGAGAATTTCAATCACGCTGGTGTCGGGGATGGCAATCGGACGGTTGGTCGTGGATTGCGGACAGATAGGCACAAGCGTGAAGGCATGCAGAGCCGGCCTGCATGATGGGGCCGCCGGCGGCAAGTGCGTAGGCGGTCGAACCTGTCGGTGTGGAAATAATCAGGCCGTCCGAACGTTGGGTATAGACGAATTCTTGATTGATAAATACTTCAAATTCAATCATTTGGCCGGCGCCGCCACGAGACAGTACGGTGTCGTTGAGGGCGAGGGCGCGTTCGATGGTTTCGCCGTCACGAATGATACTGGCTTCGATGAGGATGCGCTCTTCAGGCAGATATTTGCCTTCCAGTACGGGGCGGATGCCCTTAACCATGGTATCGCGTGAGATTTGGGTGAGGAAGCCCAAGTGGCCTTGATTGATGCCGATGATGGGGACGGCGCGCGGGGCGACTTCGCGGGCGGCGGAGAGGAAGGTGCCGTCGCCGCCGAGCACAATGACGAGGTCGCAATATTTTGCCCAGCTGGGCTTTGTTTACGGTTTCGCAGTAGGCGGAATCTTGGATATAGACACAGTGTTCTTCTACGCTCAATTCATCCAGATAGATGGTGAAGCCGTTTTCGCGCAGAAAAGAAACCAATGTGTGTACGGTATCTTGAATTTCGGGCGTATTGGGACGTGTAACGATACCGATGTTTTTTTAAATGGGCTTTTTCATGGTAGTAGGCCGTCTGAAATTAAGTGTCTAATCTATCCAGATATCGCGCTCGAGTCGGTCGAGGCGTTCGTTTAGGCGGGCAACGTCGTCACGCAGTTTGTCCACTTCTTCCAACCATTCGGCAAGCGTGGCTTGGTCGATAACAGGGATTCCGGTTCACGTGAAAAGTCACTGATTTGTTCGGCAATGCTTTTGCCGATTTTTCATGGTGCGGCCGATATCGCCGGCGCGCGAACTGATGCCTTCTGCGGCCACATGACCGAATACACGCGCCAAATCTTCGCTCGGATAATAGCGCAGTCCACCCAAAATAGGAAGGACGGACATGCCTAATACCAAGTCGCCTTCGAGGCTGATGTCGCCCACGCCGGGCCGGCCGCCTTGGAGGATTTTTTGGATGGCACTGTTGTGGAATGTGATGTTGGTGTCGGCGGTTTCGTTTGCGGTTTCAAGAAAACCTTGTTCGCTGATGCGTCCGGTCAGTCTGAAACCGGTCAGGCTGATGCAGATGATGCTGCCTGCAAATTCAGACAGCTCGCGCTGTTGCTCTGGATTTTTGCTGTATCAGATGGTTGATAAGGGGAAATAGGGCGGACATGGTTTACTCTAAATGCCGTCTGAAACGGATGAATGGATTGAGTCGCAATTTTACAGGCTTAGACCGTCTGCGCAAACGGTATTTACAATTTTGCCGTTGCTTTTGTCATCAACGATGTAATCAGGAGCCGGTAGGCCGAATTTGGCTGCTTCGGCAGTATAAAATTCGGCCCGGCTTGGGTGGCGGGGTTCGACAATATTGCGGATACGCTTGCCGTCAGCTTGGCAGGCCGTCTGAAAAAGGATTTGGACGGCCAAGTCTTTATGAAGAATATTGACGAGTTGATTGCCGCCTTGAATGCGCGTTTTTTGAACCAGCTTGGTAACGGGATGACGGTCGGCAGAATAAAGTCCGCCCAGTCGCAGTATGTCGATATGGGGGACGGCGCTTTCAAACAAAGCTTGCTCGACTGCGAGGATTTGACGGGCGGATTCGGTTTGCGGATCGGGCGGCGTAGTTTCATCGCATATGCGTGCTTGGTCGCCATACACGCTGGTGCTGCTGGTAAAGATGATGTGTTGTACCTTGGACTGCTCGGCAAGTTGAATCCATTTTTTCAGGGTATCGGCGTAATGGTTTAATGACGAAGGCGGAAGCAGGCAAAAACCATGTCAGCTTGTTGATGTGGTTTTGCCACAAGGCCGAACTGTGAAAAATATCGTCTTGATTCAAATCGATAATGTCGAGTTCAATCGGCAGATTGATGTCGTCGGAGGTCAGGTTGCGTTTGATGGCGGCTACCTGACTGCCTTTGCTCATAAACATTTTCTGTGCCAGCGGCAGGCCGAGATAGCCTAAGCCGAGAATGGAAATATCGGGAAGGTGCATAAATAAAGCATCCGAAAATTGACAGGCCGTCTGAAAATCGCTTTAACTTGGTTAAAGCCACGTTTTCAGACGGCCTTGTATGAGAAAAAAATTAATGGTTGCTACCGATTTTTTTGGTCGAATTCGGCACGGTGTTCCGGCAGCAGGTAAGGGCGCAACAGGCTGAGTGTGCGGCTGATGCCCCGTACTTTGGAATCTTCGGTCAACTTGGCGCGGCCGCGCAGGGAGCTGTCGAAGTCGAACCAGTATTTCGTCACCATCCACATATTGACGGCAAGGTCGTTCATGGCGGTTTGGTCTGCGCTGATGATGTTCAGGCCGTTGAGCTGGGTCAGCAGGTTGACCAACAGCGGGGAAACTTTGGCTTTGGGTAAAGGTATTGTGTTCGCCCAATAATTCGGCACTGCGGGCAAGCAGGGTATTTACATCGCTGAAAAGGAAACGGTATTCCCACATCACATCATAAATACCGGCCATGTAGTTGATGGAATCTTCCACATTAGACGGCAACACGGCTTCGTTAAGGTAGGCAAGCAGGGCCTCGCTGTAACGCTTGAACAATTGGACGATGATTTCGTCTTTGTTGCGGAAATGGTAGTAGAGGTTGCCCGGGCTGATGCCCAAGTGGGCGGCAATATGGTTGGTGCTGATATTGCGCTCGCCTTCTTCGTTGAACAAGGCGAGGCTGGCATTGATGATTCGTGTGTAAGTGTTGACTTTGGCAATGCGCGGCATGGGATACACTCCTTTGTTTTATAGGCTGTATGAAGTAGGCAGCCAGTTAGGTTCTGCGTGTAATTCTACCTGAAATTGAGTAAATACTGTATTACAAACATATTGTGCCAGCTGGTGGACATCTTGCGCGGATGCATTGTTTTTATTTACCAAAACCAAAGCCTGTCTGTCATGCACTGCCGCACCGCCAATCTGATGGCCTTTCAGACGGCATTAGTCAATCAGCCAGCCGGCTGCGAGTTTGACCGAACCGTCAGGCTGCGGATAGCGTGGCATATTGGGGTATTGTTGCAACAAATCGGCAGCTTTTTGAGCGCTGACAACAGGGTTTTTAAAGAAACTCCCAACATTACCAAGTACGTTAGGGTTAGGCAGTTTACTGTTGCGGATTGCACACACTGCATCGGAAACATCTTTGGCCGTTGTCTCACGGCCTTGGCTCAGTTCGGCAACCGCTGCCGCCAAATCGCCATAGCCTAAGTTCGGCACAAAATGCTCTTTCAACGCAAAGACAACCGAAACAATCACATAACGGCCTTTGCCTTCCTGTTTGAACAGGCTTTCACGATAGGCAAAGTCACAGTCGGCATTGGAAAGCTCGACAAAGGTTTCCGTATCCAAATCAAAGCAGCGTACGCTATGGATAACATCTTTCGCTTCAACACCATATGCACCGATATTTTTGTACCGGAGACGCGCCGACTGTGCCCGGAATCAGGCTGAGGTTTTCCAGCCCGCTTAAACCCAGTTCAACCGTATGCAAAACAAAATCATGCCAAATTTCCCCGGCCTGAGCTTCGATATAAACCAGGCTGTCTGAACGCTCAATTTCGCGTATTCCCTTGTTTTCCATATGCACGACCAGACCGGCATAGTCTTCCATCAACAGGATATTGCTGCCGCCGCCGAGCCATAAAACAGTATCTCGGTTGAACTCGGGCAGCCGGACGATGTCGCGCAACTCGTCGGCATGTTTGAGCGCGATAAAGGCTTGGGCTTGGGCTTTCAGGCCGAAAGTGTTGTAGGGGTGAGGTCGGTTTGGAATTGGATGGGTTGCATGGATTTAACTTTAAAAATAGGAATTCGTTGATTAAATAGCGTCATCATTGGAGAAAGACTGCTTGTATTTTTTTCAGACGGTCTGATGCGATTTGACCATCTCTTTACTGTAAAGCTCCAGGCACCATACCAATGCGATGGCGGCAATCGTCAGTGAAAGCGGTCAGTGCGGACCAGAAAGCCGTAAATGCCCATATCGACATGATAGGCAAGCAGGGTAGCCGGGCAACAGGCCGCAACCCCAGAAAAGCGGCGGCATGGATGAAACATCGGCATTTTGGTTACTTTATAGCCACGCAACGCATAGGAGGCGATACATTGGGTGGCATCTGCCAGTTGGAATAGAGCAGCAAAAAAATAAAACGGTCGCGGCAATGCCTAATACTGCCGCATCGTTGGTGTACATACCGGCCAACTGAAAGCGAAAGATGACCAAGAGCAGCGCGGTACAGGTGGCAAGCATCCAGCCCAACACCAGCGACACGCCTGAAATATAACGCGCCCGCAAAAAATCGCGCCGTCCGAGCGAAAAAGCCAACGCGTACCGTGCTTGCAGAGCCGACGCTTTGCGGAATCATATACAAAATGCCCGACAGGCTGATGACGACTTGTTGCGCAGCGACATAATCCTCGCCGAATGGCGCCACCAAAAAGACGATAAACGAAAAACGCGCTGGCTTCTAGAAAATAAGACAAGCCGATAGGTGCGCCGATTTTCCAAATCTGTTTGAAAGCCGCCAAATCGGGTCTGCCGATTTTTGCTGTCAAGCCAAACGGACGGAAGAATTTTTCTTTGGCGATATAAAGCCACAAAGCCAATGCGCTGAACCAAAATACCGCCGCCGTTGCCACGCCGCAACCTGCGCCGCCTAAAGCAGGCATACCGAATTTGCCGTAAACGAACACATAGTTCAGCGGCACATTCAACACAAATGCCACGAAAGCTGACCAACATAATCACGCGCGGACGGTTCAAGCTGGAGGCATAAGCGTGCAGGGCGCGGTGTATCATGGCTGCCGGCATTGCTAAACTGGTGAAAGAACATATATTGCGCCATCGTGTCTTCGACATAATCGTTCAACGTCAGCCAATGACGGAAAGGCATAATCATCGTCCACATCAACAGCATGCCGAATATGCCCAAACACAAGCCAAACCAAATGCCCTGCATTCCAGTTTTGCCGACTTCTTCGGTTTTTACCTGCGCCGTACAGCTGGGCAATCATCGGGTTCAACGCCGCCATCACGCCCATAAAAGGTAATGTAAATCGTGGAAAACGCGCTGCTGCCCAAAGCCACCGCGGCCAAATCTTCCTTACCTGCGCCACCGGCCATCACCGTATCGACGAAACCAATACCCACTTGCGCCACTTGCGCCAACAGCATAGGCAGGGCGAGGGCGGTAAGCAGGCGGGTTTCTTTTTAAGAAAACAGGAAAGGCAAAAGCGGTTGAGGTTCAGTAGCATAATGTGTGCGATTTGAGGATAAAGGCCGTCTGAAAACAGAAATTTAAAATTATAAAGGGTAATACTGATAAGCAGGCGATATGTTGTTTAATCGCGAAATTTTTCAGACGGCCTTAAATGTCGGATGTCTTTTTACTGCTTCCAACCAGCTGTCCGGCGTTTGAAACTGCATCAGGCCGTCTGAAAGCGAAACCGCAGCTTGGGTAGTCGAAGCGCGGGTCAGTTTTTCGTTGGTTTCAGCATCGTAAATGGTGTAATCGATACGCAGGCAGCTTTCGATCTCGACGATGTCCATATCAACGCGGATTTTTTTGGCCGAAACGGGCAGGGCGGATGTATTTGAGGTTCATCTGCACAATCGGCCAGCTGTACCCCTGTCGTCCCATTTCGTTGTAGTCGTAACCGATGGAAGACAAAAAAGCGCAACGTGCGGTTTCAAGGTATTTGACATAGTTGCCGTGCCACACGATGTGCATGGCATCTACGTCAAAAAAAGGAACTTCGGTTTCAAAGCTGTGTTGGCAGTAGATGTGTTTTTTTCATGGTTTTAAAAGAGTGAGTGTGATGGTTTCAGACGGCGTCTTCGCCCCCAAAAAAATCATAAAAAAATTGAACCATTGTAGCGGATTTTGCGCACATTCTTGCGCCAAAATGTCGGCAAAAACCCTGCATCGCGTCTTTGACGGCAGCCTCGCGCTTGCCGCGTTTCCAGCTGGAAGTATCGGTAAAAGCGGCGTAGTTTTAAATGATAGCGGCCGTTTTGTTTGACGCAAAACAGCGTGTTTACCTGCGTTTTTAAAAGCGAAGCCAACAGCCACGCGCCTTGCGGCATAGGGGCGGTATGGCCTAAGAAATTAATGTCGGCGGTTTTCTCGCCCGCGTACAGGCACGCGGTCGGCCGCGATGGCAATCCATTCGCCGTCTTTCGATACGGCTGTTCAATTCCATCATCAGGGTGGTGTCCAAATCTGTTACCTGAATCAGACGGATATGATCTGCACCGGCTTTTTGCAATGCCTCGTTAAATGCCTGCGCGTGTTTGCTGTGCACCAATACGTTGAGTCTGAAATCTTTATGGTGCGACACCAGCGCACGGCAAACTTCGGTATTGCCCAAGTGCGAACAGGCAAAAATCTGGCCGCGTTCGTTGCGCTTGACTTTGCGAATAGATGTCGTCCGGATCTTCAATCACCAAATCTTCATAACGGATTTTTGCGTTGCCACACGGCAAAACGGTCGCAAACCGCTTCGCCAAATGCGACGAATTGTTTGAATACGCTGTGTTTCGGCAGGACGATATGGGGAAAGGTCGTCTGAAGACGGGTTTGATAGCGTAAAGACATGACGGCGCGGTTTGGGCGCGGTTGCATAAAAAAATACAGCACCACAAACCAAATGCACGGCCTCATGAAAAAAAGCCGGCAGATAGCGCACCATCAGTGTGGTCAGAGCAAGAAACAGGCGGCTGCCGCGTTCGGGCTGCGCCGCCCAATGGGTTTGTTTATTGTCGGTCATGGTTTCAGACGGCCTTTCCGAAAACTTTACCCAATCGGTGTTTCAACATACCGAAAAACAGCCGTGTGTGCATTTTGCTGATGCGGACATTGTCGGCAAAAGGCATCGAAAGTGAGACACGCCGTCGGCGGCATATTGGACGGGCGTTTTAATCCAAAACCGGTTTGACGTTGCGCCAGTACAGGCGGATAAGGATTTCCGTGTCGAAGTCCATGCGGTCACCTACGGTTTCTTCGCGGACGACGGATAGCGCGGGTGCCAGCGGATAGAGGCGGAAGCCGCACATACCGTCTTTGATGTCGCATGACCAAGTGTGCAGCATATTCCAGAAATCGGTAATTTTGCGTCCGTAAAGCCGTGCTTTGGGCGCGTCATCGCCGTATTGCGGCCAGCCGCAAACAACGGCTTCGGGGTTTTGTCCTGCTGCGGCGAGGAGTTTGGGTGTGTCGCTCAAGCAATGCTGACCGTCTGCATCAACCTGTAAGACGTGGGTATAGCCATGTTCTTGAGCGTATTCCAAGCCGGTTTTGACCGCTGCGCCTTTGCCGCCGTTGATGGGGCGGTAAAGGACATCGATGCCGTCTGAAACCAAAGCCTGCAATACAGGTTTGCATTCTTCGCGTGAACCGTCGTCCACAATTAAAACGTTTAAACCAAAGCCGCGCATGGTTTGGGCAACGTGGCTGATGGTGGTCGGGTGGTTGTAATGTGGAATGAGGGCCAGGGTTTTCATAAATATTTTTTAGACGACGTTAACACAATGCAGAGTATAGCAAATAAACATGCCATAGCGTTTGAAAAGGCCGTCTGAAACGGCGATGACAAAATCGTTTGGATTTCGTTTTTCACTGTTTCAGACGGCCTTTGGTATGCCATTAATTCAGCATTGTACATGACCGACATCGAGGCATAAATCATGGAATTCATTGAGCGTGCTGCGGTGGCCGATGCTGATGATGATGCTCTGCGGCAGTTTTTTTGTTTCAGTGCGCGGTAGAGCAGGGCCTCGGTCGGTTCGTCCAAAGCGGCGGTGGCTTCGTCGAGCAGGATGACTTTGGGCTGCGAGAGCAGGGCGCGGACGAAGGCGACGCGTTGCAGTTCGCCCGGGGAGAGTTTGTGCTGCCAGTCATCGGGTTTTATCTAATTTATCAACCAGATAACCTAATCGGCAGGTATTCATAGCGTCGATCAGTTCCGGATGTTGCTTTGTCGATGTCGGGGTAACAAATCGCATCGCGCAGGCTGCCTTGTGCCGTGTACGGGCGTTGCGGCAGGAAGAGGATGTCTTGATGAGGCGGATGGCTGACTTTACCGCTGCTACCGAAAGGCCAAAGTCCAGCCAGCGCGCGCAGCAACGAAGTTTTGCCGCAACCGCTCGGGCCGCGTATTAGCAGGGAGTTGCCGTTTTTGAGGTTGATGTTGATACCGTCTAATAAAACTTCGCCGTTGTGGCGGTATAGGGCAACGTTTTCTAAGATCAGGCCGTCTGAAACTTCGGTAAGGTCGGGTTGTCGTGCGGTATGTTTTTCTTCCGTGCTCAGCAAAAAGCCGTACAGACGCTCCAGTCGAGCGCGGTAGGCGGTGAATTTGTTGTAGAACATCCGGAAGAAAGACAGCGCGTTTTGCAGTCGTGCGAAGGCTTGGACGGTCTGCTGGATGTCGCCGATTTTGATTTGTCCGGCAAACAGGCGCGGGGCTTGCAAAATAATGGGAAAAAGCTTGATGCCGTTGGTGAACATATCGTTAAAGCCGCTCAGGCAAACGCTTTGCCGTGCAATGCGCCAACGGTTGCGGATGATGGCTTTTGAAGCGGTCGGCAAGCTGGTCGTGTTCGTGTTTTTTTCGCCGCTGTAAAACGCCACGCTTTCGGCATGGTCGCGCACGCGGATGAGGGAGTAACGGTAGTCGCCGTTGAGCTTTTTCGTTTTTCATAGTTGTAACGAATCAAAGGGTTGCCCTATCCACATGGCGACAAAGGTCGCCAAAATCACAAACATATAGACAAACCAAACGATGCCGTGCGGAATGTCGAAGCCGAACACGGTCAGGATGCCCGCCAAACCCCATAAAACAACGGCAAATTCGAGCGAGGTAACGACTGAATTGACCATGCCGCGCACAAATTCGATGGTCGAGGCGATGAAATCCTGCGCATCTTGTTGGATACGCTGGTCGATGTTGTCCGGCGTATGGCGGCGCATTTGCAGGCGGTAGTAGTTTTTGTTGGCAAGCCAGCGCGAAGTCAAAACTTCATTGAGCCGCTCTGACCATTTAATCGCCAAAGCCTTGATCGAGAAAGTCGTTGATGACGTTGTTAAACGCCCGTATCAACACCACGCCCGCGTTCATCGCTGCAAAACATCCAAAACGCGGAGGCGTTCAAATCCTGCATCGAGTCGTAAAGCCCTTTGGACATAAAAGGTACTCAATACATTCAGCCGCACTTCGGTTAACAGCAGCGCAATCATCGCCGTAATCAGCAGCAATACTTTGACCGCGCTTTTTCGGTGTCAGGCACAGCCGCAGGATATAGGCAAACTCACGCCCGAAGCGCGTTTTACGTGCCAAAAACAGAATCACTGCCGAGGCGGCGGCGACCATCAATAAGGTTTGTAACAGCCAAGACGGCGTGGAATAAAGCTCGATTTGCCATTTTTGCATGTGCGTTGTCTCTGAGGCAGGCAGCGGGCAGGGGTCGTCTGAAACCCTGATTCTCCGCTTAATAAAAATAATTTACAATTACTATGGATAAAGTTTTTGATTGATGTTGTATTTTTGTTTTTTACAAATAGTTATCATCACTTTTTATAGAAAAACCAGAATGTTATCAAATATAATTCCGTAGCAAAAATTACTTTGTGATTTTTTTAACGCTTATGCAACAAAAAAATAACCCACCTCAAAGACAGAAGGAATCTATGAATAGCAAATTAGCCCTGATGCCGCTTTTTGATTATGAGCGCGTTTTCTTATGCCGCCGATGAAGCGACACCCTGAAACCCCTGTGCAACAGCAGTTGCAGGAAGTCAATGTCCGCGCCGACGCCAAACGCGTCAAAGCCGCACGCTCGTATTCTATTGCCAGTGACGGTGACTTACGCGACCGCGTGAACTTGGGCGTATTGGGTAAAGCCAATGCCTTTACCGCTCCGATTACCGTCGTCAATTACGACGAACAAGCCCTCAACAACACCGAAGCGCGTACTTTGGTGGATGCCGTAGCGAAAAAAGACGCTTCCGTTTGGCAGTTCGGCGGCGAAAGCAACACATTGACCGGCCTGTATTTCCGCGGTTATCAGCTTGATGCGCGCCAATTCAGCGTCAACGGTTTGGCAGGCATGTACGGCACGCAAGGCACAGCCAGCGTGCAAGTTGGCTCCGCGCAGCTGATTAAAGCGCGTCCACCGCCGTAAACGGTATGGACCCTGAAGGCGCGGTATCCGGTTCCGTCAACATCGAAACCAAAAAAGCCGCGGACGAAGGCAACCGCAAAATCGGTTTGGGCTGGTTCAGCAACAACCGCGCCCAAGGTACGTTCGACTTGGGTCAACGCTTCGGCGAAAACAAAGAATTCGGTGTGCGCGCCAACGGCAAACTGCGCCACGGCGATACGCCACGTGACGGTTACAGCGAGGACAACAAAGAATTTGCTTTGAATGCAGATTATCGCGGCGAAAAAAATTGCGCGTGGCGTTTGATTCCATCTACGCAAAACGTAAAACCAACGGCGGCCGCGCACGTATGCAGGATATTCAAAACGCTGATGGTCGTTTGTTTGATGTGCCTGATGGTAAAGTGAATTTGCTACCAAGTTGGAACTGGCAAAATACCGTCGGCCAAACCAATATGCTGACCTTTGAATGGGATGCGTTTGAAAATGCACAAATTACCGGCGGTATCGGCTACAACAAAGCGCGTTATTACGGTACGCTGATTTCCCCGACGGTCTGTTACACCACTAACCGTCGCGGCGTTGTCTCTTCCAGTCAAACTGAAACCTGCAATTCGGCACTGCAATATGCGCCTGGCACGGCGCGCCTGACCGACCAATATTTTCGCACCTTGAGTATGAATTTGTCCGCACGTGGCGAATTTGAAACTGGCCCGGTCACGCACAACTGGAGTACAGCTTTTGACCGCATCGTCCGTCAGCGGGCAACCGTTCGTGGCTCAGGTGTTGGTTCCAGTGGCGGTATTATTTATGCAAATCGAGATATAGAAAGCCAATTGGCATCTTTTCAAGCCGATTACCCGACCTCGTGGGAGAGTATGGCAAATCTTGATGCCAATATCAAAGTCAACAGCCTGGCCTTGTCTGACACACTGGGCTTTGCCGACAACAAATACCGTCTGACTTTGGGCGGACGTTTCCAAGCAGTTGAATACACCAATAAAAAAAGAAGGTCAAAGCGGAGATTCCAAACGCTTCAGCCCGATGCTGATGGCTGCATGGGTACCGCAACCTGATTTGGTCGTTTACGGCAACTACATGGAAGACTTGGAGCCAGCCGATATCAAAACCGACGATGACGGCAATACCACCATGTCCAAAACCGCGTGTCAGCCGTCAGTTTGAAGTGGGTGTGCGTAAAAATTGGGGCGATTTCGTAACCACATTAAACGCGTTCCAAATCAAACGTCCGGGCTACTGGAGAGGTCAGACAACCACTGATCCAAAAACTAATAAGACAACGCTGACTTACGGCAACAATTCTGATTTTGCCCGTTATAAAGCATTAGGCGGCGCAGCCGGCGACGAGCAAGGCATGGAACGCAGCCGCGGTATCGAGTTCAACACCTACGCGAACTTGCTCAACAATACTTTGCGTCCGTCTTTGGGCCTGATGTATCTGCAATCGACCGTGAAAGACTACCCAAATTCACGAGATATGCTGGTTAACGGCGTACAAGTCGCCAATCCGCGCGTGATTGCCAAAGCAGGCGTTGAGTGGGACACACCGTTTGCTAAAGGCTTGACCTTGAACGGCAATGTTTCGTACTTCGGTAAATCCTACCAAGACACGCAAAAACAATACGCCTTCCCGTCCTACACTTTGGTTGACGTAGGCGCGCGCTACAAAACCAAGCTCGGCAAAAATACTTTGACCGTCAGCAGCTCGGTAGAAAACCTGTTCAACAAAAACTACTGGCAGGTACAGCGCGGCCAATACGACCGCAGCTTCGCCGTCGTCGGTATGCCGCGCACTTATTGGCTGAAAGCGGAATTGGATTTCTAATCTGATTTCGATTTGACCGTAATAGCAGGCCGTCTGAAAGGGAATGATAAAGAGCAAGAATTTGGTTTTTATCCCTTTTCAGACGGCCTGATTTGATTGCCTTATGTTTTTTGCTTGAAAAATCTTACATGTTTTTTATGGATTTCACGCGAAACAAGGTTAATATTCCATTTTCACAATACATTATTCGAGAAGACATATGAAAAAATCCATCAAATTGACCCTGTGCGCCCTCGCACTCTCACTTTCCGTGCAAGCGCAAGCGGTTACCCATGCCGTGATTGAAACCAATATGGGCAACATCCAACTGGAGCTGGATGAAGTCAAAGCACCGAAAAACCGTGGCAAAATTTTGTCAATTACGCCAAAAAGGTTTTTTACGACAACACGATTTTTCCACCGCGTTATTGACAATTTTATGATTCAAGGCGGCGGATTTACCGAGAAAATGGTTCAAAAATCCACCGATAAAGCCATCAACAGCGAAGCAGACAATGGCTTGAAAAATAACGTCGGCACCATCGCCATGGCGCGCACCGGCGATCCAAATTCCGCAACCAGCCAGTTTTTTTATCAATACAGCCGACAACGACTTTTTGAATTTCAAAAAGCAAAACCCCTCAAAGGCTACGGCTATGCCGTTTTCGGTAAAGTCACTTCCGGCATGGACGTGGTCCGTAAAATCAGCAAAGTGAAAACAGCGACACGCGGCTATCATCAAGACGTTCCAACCGAAGCCGTGATTATCCGCAAAGTCAGCATCAAATAATTTTGATTGCTTGAACCCAAATAACAGGCTGTCTGAAACATTCAGACGGCCTGAATTTATTTATTTGATAATAAGCGGCAATTTGGGCGATAATTCAGCATCCACAATTTAAGGAGTCGATTATGCAAACCCGCCTGCCTTTTTTCGGCGTTGTCCGTGTCAGCGGTGAAGACAGAGCTTCATTTCTTCATGGCCAATTATCCAACGATATTAATAATTTAGCTTCCGGTCAGGCTTGTTACGCCACATACAATACGCCTAAAGGCCGTGTGTTGGCGAATATGTTGGTCGTTAATCGCGGAGAAGATTTACTGTTGGTCATGGCTCAAGATTTGACCGAAGCCATCGTCAAACGTCTGAGAATGTTTGTCTTGCGTGCAAAAGTCGTCTTCGAGCCGATGCCTGATTTAGCAGTCAGCGGCGAGTTGGCAGACAATACAGAACCTCATCCTGCTGCCGAACCGCAACTGTCTTTCCCAGCCCAAATTCAAGAAAACGCCGTAGAAATTGCCTTGCCGCACACAGGCCGTCTGAAAATTTCAGCAGCCGAAAACGCAACCGAATATCAAGCAGGAGCCGAAAACGCATGGAACCTGCACGAAATCCGCAGCGGCTATCCGTGGATTTGCGCCGCAACCAAAGAAGCGGCTGTTGCCCAAATGCTCAACCAACATATCATCGGCGCCGTCCATTTCCGTAAAGGCTGCTACCCCGGCCAAGAAATCATCGCCCGCGCCCAATACCGAGGCCAAGTCAAACGCGGTCTGGCCGTGATTAAGCGGCGATTCTTTTGAAGCCGCCGGTATTGCCGTCAAAGTCGGCGAAGAAGAAGCAGGCGTCATCCTCAACACAGCACTGACTGAACAAGGCAGCCTCAGTCTCGCCGTTATCAAGTTTTCCGCAGCAGAAGCAGTATTGACCGATGCAGACGGTAATGCTTTGAAACAGGAAGAACTGTTTTTTACGGTTGAGAAAGATTGATTGTCAGATGATTGAATAAAAAGCTTTAAATATTAGCTTGAAATGAAAACAGAAAGGCCGTCTGAAATTCAGACGGCCTTTGATATTGAGTTTTGTTGGTACATGACCCAAGCTGCGTTTGCTGCTGACTGGATTACGGCATGGTTTGGAATCATTCGGTAGCAACAAAAACCGCGTGCGTGCGTACCGCACACACCCTACACCTCAATCTTAAGGTTTGCGTCGCCCGCAGGTAGGGTGTGTGGCGTAGCCACGCACGCGGTTGGTGGGAATGCAGGCTACGGCTTGCTACACCTCAATCTTAAGGTTTGCGTCGCCCGCAGTGGTAGGGTGTGTGGTCTAGCCACGCACGCGGTTGATTGAGATGCAAGTTATAGCTTAGTAAAGGTCGTCTGAAAAATTTTCAGACGACCTTTGATATTTAGAGAGGCTATATGAAGATTTAGCGAGATATCACCAAACTACGCTTGTTTATTCTAAAAATTACCAACTATGCTTTTTTCATTTATTCTTTCCAAAACATGACCATCTATTAGGCGAACTTTGTTGCAATAGATATTTACTAAAGATTGAGCAGCGGATAGTACTTCTACCTCAAGGCAATTCCCATTCATATCCTTTTTTTCTAATGGTAAAACTACTAAAAATAGTATCATGTTCTTCACTAAGAGATAATTTATCTTCATTATATGGATTACCGAGTTTTAAAAAAATTTGCTGCTTTTTTTATAGCAACTTGCCAAGTTTTATATTTATCGTAATTTTTATCAAAATGTACTCCCCTTGTTTATTGGATAAAAAAAGTAATTATCTGATTCATATTAAAAGTATTTCCATTATGGAAAACTCGTTTCAAAGTTAACAATTTTTTTCAGCAGGACATAAAATTATATTTGGTTCAGCATAGATTATTGGCTCACCAGAAAATTCTTGTGATGAATAACATATAGAGCTAATAAATTCTCCGCCTAAATAAACTCCACCAGCCATATAAAAATTAACTTTATTCTCTAAGGTTGACAATTTTTTCAAATACCAAACTTGTATCAATGATGGGCAACTCTATAGTTAAACCTATTTCTTTTGCGAGAATATTTAATTGTTTGTCAATTAACCATCGACGAACAATAGGAGTTGCAATGCTACGTACATATCTTGGAGGAAGAGCATCTGCACGAATTAGTGTTTCTTTTTAAAGTTGATATATCCTCTTCTAAAAAGTTTTTTTGTAACTCTGTTTTAATATTCATTCTAACAATCCAAAATATAAGCCATTTGAACAAGATTCAAATGGCTTATTAAGATTTAAATTTAACCTAATTTCTGATCTAACCCAACCTTCCACGCTTCCCAGCATTTCAGGCAGTTTCGCAGCATCCGTACCGCCGGCTTGCGCTAAGTCAGGACGGCCGCCGCCTTTGCCGCCGACTTGTTCGGCTGCAAATTTAACCAGATTCCTGCTTTGACTTTGGCAGTCAACGGTTTTGGATACGCCTGCGCACAGGGAGACTTTGCCGTCGTTGACTGCGGCGAGCAATACGATGGCTTTGTTCTGATTTGCCGGTCAAGTCGGTCACGATTTCGCGTAGGGCTGCGGCATCGGCTTCGATTTGGGCGGCAACGAGTTTGGCTGCGCCCAAGTCTTTTGCATCGTCTAAGAGTTTGGCGCCTGCGTGGACAGCGAGTTCAGCTTTGGCGCGTGCCAATTCTTTTTTTCCAATGCTTTGGCGTGTGCTGCGCCTGCTTGGATTTTTCGCCAGTACGTCTTTTTCGGTTTGGGCTTTGGTTTCGGCAATGATGTCTTTAACCAAACGCTCTTGCTCTTGCGCCCATTTGAGTGCGTTCAGGCCGGTGATGGCTTCGATACGGCGCACGCCTGCGGCAATACCGCCTTCGCTGATGATTTTTGAAGAGGCCGATGTCGCCGGTGCGTGAAACGTGTACCGCCGCACAATTCGGTAGAGAAACCGCCCATTTGCAATACGCGCACTTCGTCGCCGTATTTTTTTCGCCGAAGAGCATCATGGCGCCGGTTTTTTTGGGCATCTTCCATGCTCATAATGGCTGCGTTTACGGCAACGTTGGCCAAAATGGCTTCGTTGACGCGGCGTTCTACTTCGGCGATTTCTTCGGCAGTTACCGCTTGAGGATGGGAAATGTCGAAACGGGTGGATTCGGCGGTAACCAAAGAGCCTTTTTGTTCAACGTGTTCGCCCAATACATCGCGCAGGGCTTTTGTGCATCAAGTGGGTAGCGCTGTGGTTGCGCATATTGGCATTGCGGATTTCGTCATCCACTTTGGCGGTAACGCTGTCGCCGACTTTCAGACGGCCTGAAGTTTGTATGCCGAATTGGCCGAATACGGCCGCTTTGATTTTTTGGGTATCGTGTACTTCAAAGCGGTTTTCGCCTGCGAAGATATAGCCGACGTCGCCGACTTGACCGCCGGATTCTGCATAGAATGGGGTAAAGTCGATAACGATGGCACCTTCGTCGCCTTCGTTCAATTCGTTGACTTGTTCGCCGTCTTTGTAGAGGGCGAGGACTTTGGATTCGGTTTGGCGTTCGCTATAACCTTTAAACTCGGTGTCTTGACCTTCGTAAGGAAGTTGAGCGTTGGCTTTGAAGCTTTGTGCGGCGCGTGCGCGTGCGCGTTGGGCTTCCATTTCGCGGTTGAAGCCTGCTTCGTCCAAATCGATACCTAATTCACGCGCCATGTCAGCGGTCAGGTCGTAGGGGAAGCCGTAGGTGTCGTAGAGTTTGAAGATATGTTCGCCACCGATAACGAGTTTGCTGTTGGCAATGTTGTCCATCAAATAGGCATTCAAGGTTTCGGCAAACGGTTTTTCCGCGTCGGGAATATGGGCGGTTTCCAAAGCAGCCTGCAAATCGATATACATGCCTTCGTTCAGGCTACCTGGCACTTGGGGACGGATAACGATTTGCTTTTTGCCCGAAGCGGCACGGGAGGCGGCGGTGAATTCCACACCCTCTGCGGTTTTCAATGCCAGTGGTTTGCCCGCACCATCTTGCGGCAGTAGGCTTTTCCAGTTTCAGGAATTTCATGCCGTTTAACACTTGGTTGAACAAACCCATGCCTTTTTCCAACGTTTCACCAAATCGGCTTTCTTCCGCGCGCAGGGCTTCCATAATCTGCGTCTGTTTTTCTTTCAACTCGGGATAGGCGTCTCCCATTGCTTTCACCAAGTCGGGCACGAGTTTGTAGAAAAACGCCTGTTTCTGACCCAGTTTGTAGCCATGACGCACAGCGCGGCGGATAATGCGGCGCAATACGTAGCCGCGGCCTTCGTTGGAAGGCAATACGCCGTCTGCAATCAGGAACGAGCAGGAGCGGATGTGGTCGGCGATGACTTTCAGACTTGGTTCTTCCATGCTGAAAGGCGCGCCGGTTTCGCGGGCAACGGCTTTGAGCAGGTCTTGGAACAAGTCGATTTCGTAGTTGCTGTGGACATGCTGCATGACGGCGGCCATACGCTCCAAGCCCATGCCGGTATCGACGGATGGTTTTAGGCAGCGGATTCATATTGCCTTGTTCGTCGCGGTTGAACTGCATGAATACGCAGTTCCAAATTTCGATCCAGCGGTCGCCGTCTTCTTCAGGGCTGCCCGGAATGCCGCCCCAGATTTCTTCGCCGTGGTCGTAGAAAATTTCGGAGCAAGGACCGCAAGGGCCAGTGTCGCCCATTTGCCAGAAGTTGTCGGACGCGTATTTCGCGCCTTTGTTGTCGCCGATGCGGACGATGCGCTCGGCAGGCATGCCGATTTCGTTCAGCCAGATGTTGTAGGCTTCGTCGTCTTCTGCGTAAACGGTCGCCAAGAGTTTGTCTTTAGGGATGTTTAACCATTCCGGGGAAGTCAGGAATTCCCAAGCGAAGTGGATCGCGTCGCGTTTGAAGTAGTCGCCGAAGGAGAAGTTGCCCATCATTTCAAAGAAGGTATGGTGACGGGCGGTGTAGCCGACGTTTTCCAAGTCGTTGTGTTTGCCGCCTGCGCGTACGCATTTTTGCGCGGTAGTGGCGCGGTTGTAGGGGCGTTTGTCAAAGCCGAGGAATACGTCTTTAAATTGGTTCATGCCTGCGTTGGTAAACAGCAGGGTCGGGTCGTCGTGTGGCACGAGCGAGGAGGAGCGGACGATGGTGTGGCCTTTAGATTCAAAAAATTTCAGGAATTTCTGGCGTAGTTCGGTGGTTTTCATAATGTCTCGATAAATTTTTTACAAGGATTTCAGACGGCCCGGACGGCGCGTTGCGATTAAAAACGAATGGGCGTTATCTTACCGCAAAACCATATTTCAAGCTATCGGCAGAAAGGTTTTAAGTTGGCTGCAATCTGTCTTTCAGACGGCCCTCAAGCGGGACGATATCTTTTAACAATGAAGCCTATCCGCTCGGGCTTGCCTGCTTTATAATGCCTCTCTATTTTTCAATCGGATACGCAAGGAATGATAATGACCAAACATCTGCCCCTCATCGTACTGACTGCACTGGCACTGGCCGGCTGCGGCGGATCGGACAAAACTGCTGCCGACAAGGCGGCTCAAACCGATAATCAAAAAGGTATTGAGCATTTACAACTGGTCGGAATATGTCGATCCTGAGACGGTTGCCGCGTTTGAGAAGAAACACGGTATCGCAGTAACTTACGATGTATATGACAGCGATGAAACGCTGGAGAGCAAGGTATTGACCGGCAAGTCGGGTTACGACATCGTGGGTCCTTCCAATGCGTTTGTCGGTAGGCAGATTAAGGCAGGTGCGTATCAGAAAATCGACAAATCCCTGATTCCTAACTATAAAAATCTCAATCCACAATTAATGAAGCTGATGGAAGGTGTCGATCCGGGGCATGAATATGCGGTGCCATTTTATTGGGGTACCAATACTTTCGCCATCAATACCGAGCGTGTGAAAAAGGCTTTGGGCACGGATCAGCTGCCGGACAATCAATGGGATTTGGTGTTTAACCCCGAATACACGTCCAAACTTAAGCAATGCGGCATCAGCTATTTGGACAGCGCGGCGGAAATTTATCCTATGGTGTTGAACTATATGGGTAAAAATCCAAACAGCAGCGAAACGGCGGATATTAAGGCGGCTACTGAAGTTTTGAAGAAAAACCGTCCGTACATCAAGCGTTTTACTTCATCCGGTTTTATCGATGATTTGGCGCGCGGCGATACTTGCGTAACGATTGGTTTTGGCGGCGATTTGAACATTGCCAAACGCCGTGCCGAAGAAGCAGGAGGCAAGGAAAAAATCCGTGTAATGATGCCGAAAGAAGGTGTGGGGATTTGGGTGGATTCGTTTGTGATTCCGAAAGATGCCAAACATGTGGCCAATGCCCATGCGTATATCAATGATTTCTTAGATTCTGAAGTTGCGGCGAAAAAAACGGCAATTTTGTTACTTATGCGCCGTCCAGCAAAACCGGCTCAAGAGCTGATGGATGAAGAGTTTAGAAACGACAATACGATTTTTCCCGACCGATGAGGATTTGAAAAAAACAGCTTTTATCATGGTGCCCTATCCAACCGGCGGCGTTGAAATTTATGGTCCGTCAATGGCAAAGCGTGAAAGCAGGGACATAAGCTGATTTGAATGATTAAGGCCGTCTGAATGGCGTAACCGAAATATTTGATTTCGTTTTACGGCTGTTCAGACGGCCTTTGCTTTAGTGTCAGATTGGCTTGGATAGGTTTATAGTGGATTAAATTTAAACCAGTACGGCGTTGCCTCGCCTTGCCGTACTAATTGTACTGTCTGCGGCTTCGTCGCCTTGTCCTGATTTAAATTTAATCCACTATAAAAACAAAGGGCGTGTCTATTAATCACGCCCTTTGTGTTTGTTTCAGACGGCCTTAGAATTTCACGCCTTTATGCAGGGCGACGATGCCTGCGCTCATGTTGTGGTAATCCACGTTGTCGAAACCTGCATCCAGCATCATTTGTTTTAAGGTCTCTTGGTCGGGGTGCATACGGATGGACTCGGCGAGGTATTGGTAGCTGTCGGCATCTTTGGCAATCAGTTTGCCCATAATCGGCAACAGTTTGAAAGAGTAGAGGTCGTACACGCCTTCCAAAGGTTTGTATACTTTGGAAAATTCCAACACCAGCAGGGTGCCGCCCGGTTTCAATACGCGGTACATTTCTTTCAGTGCGGCATCTTTGTGCGTCATATTGCGCAGACCGAATGCGACGGAAACCAGATTGAAATAGTTGTCGGGGAACGGCAATTTTTTTCAGCGTCTGCCAACGATACGGGCAGAATCATGCCTCGTTGAGCAGGCGGTCGCGACCGACCGTCAGCATGGAGGAGTTGATGTCTGTCAGCCAAACTTCGCCTTCTTTGCCCACACGTTTCGCCCAGCCTCGGGATAAATCGCCTGTACCGCCGGCGATGTCCAATACTTTGTCGCCTTTTTTTCAGGCGGGCGGTATTGATGGTGAAATGTTTCCAAACGCGGTGCAGACCGCCGGACATTACGTCATTCATAATGTCGTAGTTTTTGCCACGGAGTGAAAGACTTCGGCAACTTTTGCCTGCTTTTTTTCGTCTTCGTCAACAGTCGTGAAGCCGAAATGGGTTTTGTGGTCGCTCATAGTGTCTGCCTTCTAAAAATAATACGGATTCAGATATCGAATACGTCGAAATCGCCAACCACTTTCGACGCGGGAAATATAGTTTGTGCCTGCCGCTCCAGCATCAGGCGTTGCCCTTCTTCGGTATAACGTGCGCTGATGTGGGTCAGGTAAAAGTTGTTTCACATTGGCTTGCAAGGCCAGTTTGGCGGCATCGGATGCGGTCGAATGAAACACTCGTTCCGCTGTCTCTTCATCGCCTGCCGCAAAGGTTGCTTCATGCACCAAAACGCCTGTGTTTTGTGCGGCACGCACTGCCTGCGGGCAGGCTTTGGTATCGCTGAAGATAGCCACACCCGTCCTTTTTGGGCGGGGAGAGGAACGCTTTGCCGTCAATAATCCCTGCCATCGTCCAATGTTATATTTTCGCTTTTTTCAGACGGCCTTTCCGCCGCAAACCGCCGCTACCGCAGGAATGTGTGTGTTTGGGTTTTAAATCTTCGGCACTTGGCGTTCTGGACGCGCCGGCTTTTTCGAGGCGGTCGAGATAGTCTTGCCAAAGCGCGTCTTTATTGTGTGCCAGTCGGTAGAGATAGTCCCAGTCGTAAAGGCCGCTGTCGTGGCCGTCTGAAAAAGTAATTTTCAATGCGTATTGGCCGACGGGGTCCAAATCGGTAATGCTGACTTCGGCTTTGCCTGTTTGCAAAACATCTTGACCTGCACCGTGTCCGCGCACTTCCGCGCTGGGGGAGTACACGCGCAGGTATTCGGCAGGAAGGCTTTTGGCACCGTCAACATAGACCAAAGTCAGTACGCGCCGTTCTTTTTGGAGGCGGATTTCTTGTGGAATTTTATCGGCTTGGGTCATGTCATGCTCCGTTCTTTTTACGCAAATAGGCAACGCGTACAGAAAAAATACCACCAAGTACGGCAAACAGCACGATTGCGTAGAGTGAAAACCGTATCAGGCCCACTTGGGTGTCTGCCGTCAGCCCCAAAGGCAGCAACATGACGGCAACGAACAGTAAAAACGCGGCCAACATGGCGGCAATGCTGGCAAAGGCATAGCGGGTATTGGCTGCTGTTTGCGGATGTTTGGTCATATTGGATAGCTTGCCGTAGGGTGGTGAGGCGGTATTTTATCAGCTTTTTGGTGCTTCATGCCGTCTGAAAACGGCTTTATTTCCATAAATAAAGTGTAATGGCGCGCCTGTCTTCGCCTTCGGGCATTAAGCGGATGCTGCTGCCTTTGCTTCCGTTGACACGGATAATGATGCCGCCGGCCTGCCGTTCGATAATGTCGATTTGGGTGTCGCGGTTCATGCGGTAGTTGTAGCGTTCGCATTGCTTCAAGCACCAAAAAAATCCCTGCCAATGGATAAAAATATTTTTTTGTCCGGATTCGATGGCCAGCGTTTCGCCGCCTTTGACGATGAAGTAAGGATAATCGGGTTTTGCGTGCTGAATGTCCATTCGGCCGTTCTGTCTTTTTCCGTTTTGACGGTATGCGAACACGGCACGGTAGTCAGTGTCGTATTCCAAGGGTTGTAAAGGAAACAGCGCAAATTGGCGTTCGGTCAGGAGGCGGTTTGGGTCATTATCTTTATCTAAGATTTTGACGTCTCTGATTTCTTTTTGTGTCCCTGATACAGTTTGAACGAACGCATTTTTGACCGGAGATGATTGTTCTGAGAAGGCGATGCTGACCGGATTGCCGGTCATTTCATAATGCGGCATAGGGTCGGGACGTTCGCCGTGGAAAACCGGCGAGGCAAAGTTGCCTTGCGGATAGGTGATGTAAGGCCGGAGTTTGCGGTTGGAAATTTCATCCGCATAAATAATAGCGTGGCCATGACAGGCATCTTGATAAAACGAGCGGCTGAGGTCGGATAGGGGGCGGTTTTTTTGGCAGAGGTTGTTGAATCTGCTGTCTCCCTGATTGATGCTCAACGCGATTTGTTTACCTTTTGCGATTCGAACGCGGCTCCAGCCTCGTCGATATTTTGATCGAGTAAGGAGAGGCGGTGGTAAATCGCCGTCATCAGGTTGTCCAGCTGATGTTGGGCAGGCAGGTGGTCGTTGATTTTTTCGTTTGGCGGATGCTGGCCGGTACTGACGTTTTCGTGCACGCCTTTATAGGCATAACCGGCTTTGCGCGTGCGGTCTGATGGGCGTGGGCCTGTATAAAAGGGATTGCGCGTATTGTGTTCGTCATGGCCGTCGTCAGGGTTTTGCAGCAGATAGCGGGCATGATTGCGCGCGGCGCGTTCGAGTGTGTCTGAGTGCGCCAGTGCGGGCAGATTGGCTGAGGAGCGGAGGAAGTTTAAATACGCCAAGGCGTCAAAATCGGCAACGGCAGAACGATTTTGCGGCGGTTGGGCGTAGATGAGCTGGTCTTCGGAATAGCGATGGGTTTCGTAGTATTGGAATATGCCGAGGGCGACGGCAAAACCACCCAGCCAGTAAAGAATGTGTTTCATTATATGTACTGCGTTCAGACGGCCTTGAGCTACGGCTCTTTCCCCTTGAAACTCATGCCGTTAAATGATTATTTTGATAGTGGCTTGACTTGGAATGCTTCAGGATGGGATTTGAAATATTCAACAGCGATAAATCCGCCGCCAATAATAATCAACAGGGCAATGGCCATGCCGATCATCGCTAAAATGAATTTGTCCATATTTGTCCGTTTGAATGAAGGCCGTCTGAAACACTTGAAAGCGTTCAGACGGCCTTAAAGTCAGGTTAATTAACGTTCGATTTGCGATACGTCGCGTACTGCGCCTTTGTCGGCGGAAGTCGCCATTGCGCCGTAGGCACGCAGGGCTGCGGAGACGTAGCGGTCGCGGTTTTCCGGTTTCCATGCTTTACTGCCGCGCGCTTCCATTTCGGCACGGCGTGCGGCAAGCTCTTCATCGGAAATGACAAGGTGGATGCTGCGGTTTGGAATGTCGATTTCGATGGTGTCGCCTTCGTGTACCAAACCGATGGCGCCGCCTTCTGCAGCTTCAGGCGAAGCGTGGCCGATGGACAGGCCGGAAGTACCGCCGGAGAAGCGGCCGTCGGTCAGCAGGGCGCAGGCTTTGCCCAAACCTTTGGATTTCAGGTAAGAAGTCGGGTACAGCATTTCTTGCATGCCCGGGCCGCCTTTAGGGCCTTCGTAGCGGATGATGACGATATCGCCGGCAACGATTTGGTTGCCCAAAATGCCTTCGACGGCGGAGTCTTGGCTTTCAAATACACGAGCGCGGCCGGTAAATTTGAGGATGCTCTCATCCACGCCAGCGGTTTTTACTACACAACCGCGTTCTGCGATATTACCGAACAATACTGCAAACCGCCGTCTTGCGAGTAGGCATGTTCCACATCGCGGATACAGCCTTTTTCGCGGTCGAGGTCGAGGGTTTTCCACATGCGGTTTTGCGAGAACGCCTGAGTAGTACGCACGCCGCCGGGTGCGGCTTTGAAACGTTCGATGGCATGGGTGTTTTCAGGATTGGTCACGTCCCATTTTTCAATCGCGTCTTTCAAGGTCGGCGCGTGGATGGTGTACACGTCGGTGTGCAGTTTGCCTGCTTTGTCCAATTCTTTTCAGGATGGCGAAGATGCCACCGGCGCGGTGCACGTCTTCCATGTAGTAGTCGTGATTGTTGGGCGCGGTTTTTGCAGATGCAGGGGACGACGCGGCTTAAGCGGTCGATGTCGGCCATTTTGAAATCCACGCCTGCTTCGTTGGCGACGGCGAGCAAATGCAGGGATGGTGTTGTGGATCCGCCCATGGCGATGTCCATGGTCATGGCGTTTTCAAACGCTTTTTGGTAGCGATGCTGCGCGGCAGCACGGTTTCGTCGTCTTGCTCGTAGTAGCGTTTGGTGATTTTCGACAATCATGCGGCCTGCTTCGAGGAACAATTCTTTGCGGCCTGCGTGGGTCGCCAAGTATGAACCGTTGCCCGGCAGGGAAAGGCCGAGTGCTTCGGTCAGGCAGTTCATGGAGTTGGCGGTAAACATGCCGGAGCAGGAGCCGCAAGTCGGACAGGCGTTTTGCTCGACTTCTTCGACTTGTTTGTCGGTGATATTGTCGTCAGCCGATTCGATCATGGCGTCAATCAAGTCCAAACGGCGTTCGGGCTGAATATTGGCCACGCCGATAACTTTGCCGGCTTCCATCGGTCCGCCGGAAACGAAGATGGTCGGAATGTTCAGGCGCATGGCGGCAATCAGCATGCCCGGGGTGATTTTGTCGCAGTTGGAAATACACACCAACGCGTCGGCGCAGTGGGCGTTGACCATGTATTCGATGGAGTCGGCAATCAAATCGCGGCTGGGCAGGGAGTACAGCATGCCGCTGTGGCCCATGGCGATACCGTCATCAATGGCGATGGTGTTGAATTCTTTGGCAATGCCGCCGGCTTTTTCGATTTCACGGGCAACCAGTTGACCCATATTGTGCAGGTGCACATGGCCCGGGACGAATTGGGTGAAGGAGTTGGCAATGGCAATAATCGGTTTGCCGAAGTCGGTTTCCATTACGCCGGTTGCACGCCACAATGCGCGCGCGCTCGCCATATTGCGGCCGTGGGTAGAGGTTTTGGAGCGGTATTCAGGCATTTTTTTGTTCCTTTATTTTTATGCTGAGGCCGTCTGAAATAGGCTGGTTGGTTGGCGGCCCGTTGTAGAAATAACTCGGTATTTTATACCAATTACGAGCGATGAAGCACGCTATTTTTGTAATAAAACTAAACTGTATTTGCTTCACCTGAGTTTGCTGCTCATTCTTTCAGACGGCCTGAAGTTTTTCTTAAGATGAAACGCTGTCTTTCTCAGTTGCAAAAGATGTTGGTATCAAAAAGTGATATGATAGGGAACTTCTACATTTCTAAGGATAAGACGATGAAAAAATCATGTTTGCATTGTGTTCAGCCATGTTGGCTTCTGCTGCGTCTGCCGCTGTTTATAAAGTGGACGAATTTCATGCCAATGCCCGCTTTGCCATCGACCATTTCAACACCAGCACCAACGTCGGCGGTATTTATGGTTTGACCGGCAATTTGAATTTGACCGTGCCAAACGCCAAGGCTCTATCGATATCAGAGTTGCCTTTTGTCCAAACTGCAAACCAGTTCGGACCACTTTACCCAACACTTGAAATCTGCCGATATTTTCAATGCAGACAAATACCCTGAAATCCGTTTTGTATCCACCAAATTCAATTTCAACGGCAAAAAATTGCTGTCTGTTGACGGCAATCTGACCATGAACGGCAAAACTGCGCCGGTGAAACTCAAAGCCGACAAATTCAACTGCTACCAAAGCCCGATGGCAAAAGCAGAAGCGTGCGGCGGCGACTTCAGCACCACCATCGACCGTACCAAATGGGGCTTGGATTATTTGGTAAGCGCCGGTATGAGCAAAAAAGTAGACATCAATATCCAAATCGAAGCAGTGAAACAATAATCCTGCTTGATTTCAAAATAAAGGCCGTCTGAACGGAATCTGTTCAGACGGCCTTATAATTATACGTAGTTAGGAGTGTTGATTTTTGTCGGCTTTGGCTGCCCAATAAGTTGCCAGAAGCGAGCCGGAGATATTGTGCCACACGCTGAACAATGCGCTAGGAACGGCAACAACCGGCGCGGCGGCAAAGTGTGCGGCGGCAAGGGCGGCGCCTAATCCTGAGTTTTGCATACCGACTTCGATGGCCAGCGTTTTTTGTGCATCATAAGGCAGGCCGGTCCATTTGGCGGCAAAAAGCCGAGCAGATAGCCGATACCGTTGTGGAGTACGACAACTGAAAAAATCAGCAGGCCGCTTTCAATAATCTTGCCTTTGCTGGCGCCGACTACCGCGCCGATAATCAGCACGATGGCGGCAACGGAAACCAGCGGCAGCGCATCGGTCAGTTTTTCAGTTTTGTTGCCTAAGGCTTTATGGACAATCAAGCCCAAAACGATGGGGAGCAAAACCATTTTGACGATGGACATCAACATACCGCCCGCTTGGATTTCCAGCATTTCACCGGCAAGCATCAGGAAGATGGCAGGGGTCAGCAATGGGGAAATCAGGGTGGAAACCGACGTAACGGCAACCGATAAAGCCACATTGCCGCGCGCCAAATAGGTTATCACATTGGAAGCCGTACCGCCTGACAGCAGCCGACCAAAAATCACACCGACCGCGATTTCGGCGGGCAGATTCAACACTTTCGCCAGCAGATAGGCAGTTGCAGGCATGATGGCGAATTGGGCAATCACGCCGATAATGACGGCTTTGGGGTGTTTAAACAAAATATCAAAGTCGGAGGGTTTGAGGGTCAAGCCCATGCCGAACATGATGACGCCCAGTAGCCAAGGAATGTAAGGGCCGACCCATTTGAAGGTGTCGGGTGCGAAAAAAGCGATGCCGGCAAAAAGCGCGGCCCAGAGGGAAAAGGTCTTTCCGATAAAAATTACTGATTTTGTTGAGGGTATTCATGATGATATGTTGTGAAGTTGTTTTTAAGGGAAACCAAGGATACACGCCTTAACCTTAATTTGCAAAATGGATTAGAAATAAATAAGGCCGTCTGAAGATAAGAATTGATTTTCAGACGGCCTGTGATTTGTATTTGCTATATAGACGGCATTATTCTTTTTGATAAAATATTGCGCAGCCATCGGGCGACAGGTGCGATTTCTCCGGCGAGTATGCCGGTTTCGATTTGGCTGCTGTGTTTGATGACATCGGCCGCCGCACCATGCAGCCATACGCCAGCGCAGGCGGCTTGGAATATTGGAACGCCTTGTGCCAGCAGGTTGCCGATAATGCCGCTCAAGACATCACCGCTGCCTGCGGTGGCCAAACCGGCATTGCCGCTGGTGTTGGTATAGACTATGCCGTCTGCCGTGGCCACCAATGTATGATGGCCTTTCAATACAACGGTCGCGCCATATTTACGGCTGATTTCGGTCACGGCTTTTTGCCCGTCGGCTTGAACTGATTGGGTATCGGTGCCGAGTAAGCGTGCAGCTTCGGATGGATGAGGTGTCAGGACGATATGTTTGTACGATTTGAGGCGTTCGGCCAATTCGGAAGAGTGGGCAAGCAGTGTCAAAGCATCTGCATCGAGCAATAAAGGCTGGTCATGGTGTGTAGACAAGATTTGGGTCAGCAGCTGCCCTGATAATCCGTCCAAACCAAAGCCGCAGCCGATTACGCGTGCGCTGATATCGTTGCGTTCCATCAGTTGGGTCGCAGTGGCGAGCATAATTTCAGGGCGTTCCGGAATAATGGCAAAAGGCAGCGTGGCTTGGTTGAAGCCTGCCCAAACTTTGCCACACCCTTGATACATCGCGGCTGTGGCTGCCAAAACCACCGCGCCGCTCATTCCCGTTGCACCGCCGATAATGGCAAGCGTGCCGTATGTGCCTTTGTGCGATTCTTGGGCGCGGGGGCGGAATACGTCGGGAAATGCTAAGGCCGTCTGAAAGGCTTGAAGCGATTCGGGAAGCGTGTAGATGGGCTGCATGGCGTAACCTTCCAAGATAAGAAATTTAATTTTAAATCAGAAAGTAAAAAGGTAATGAAGCAAAAATTAAAAGTTTGGGACGCACCTACGCGCCTGTTCCATTGGCTCTTGGTGTTATTGATGGGATTCATGTGGTACAGCGCGACCCAAGGCGGCGAGATGCTGGTATGGCACTTACGAGGCGGCTTGTTGATGCTGGCTTTGGTGGTTTTCCGTTTGTGTTGGGGAATTTGGGGTAGCGATACGACAAAAATTCAGCCGATTTGTGCGTCCGTTTTTCCGAAATCCGCCGCTACACGCAAGGCCAAATGTCTGAAGACGAATTGGTCGGACACAATCCTTTGGGCGCGCTGATGGTCATCGCTTTATTGGCTGCCTTAGTTTTTCAGACGGCCACAGGCTTATTTTCCGCCGATGAAAATACGTTTATCAATTCCGGCTTTTTGAATCATTTGGTCAGCGAACACGCCGGTACGCTGGCGCGAAAAATCCATGTCAATTTCTTTAATGTCTTAGCTGTTTTTGGCGGGCGTACATATCGCGGCTGTTTTTGCTGTATCGCTTTGTAAAAAAACAGGATTTGATTACGCCGATGATTAACGGCTTTAAAAACCATCGATGCCCAGCAGCCTAAGTTGGCAGGAATGGGACAACTCGCTTGCTGCTTTGTTGGTGGTGATTGCGGTAGTGTGCGCAGTATGGATGTTGCGCGGCTGATGCATTATAGGTGATACTTTGAAAACAAACCGACCCCGATAGCTGAAATGGCTGTCGGGGGTCGGTTTCTTTTAGGGTTTAAAAGATGATGTTCAGACGGCCTTAACGCAGCGCAAGATGCTGTGGCCGCGGCCGATGTCGTCTGAAATTTCCGCTACTTTCAATCCGGCTTTTTCAACGCAACGGATCAGGTCTTTAGAGTGGAAGATTTTGCTGTTGCCGTTGGCCATGGCAGTGAAATACAGGCTGGTCATGGTCAGACAGTAGGCGGCGGTTTCGTAGCGTTGTCTGTCCCAGAAAGGCTCCATGATGTAGAGGCTGGTGTTTTCGCTCATAGACGCAGCGGCTCGTTGAAGAATGCTGGTGGCTTGTTCTTCGGTAAAACAGTCTAGGAATTGGCTCATCCAGATGACGTCAAAACCGGTTGGGAACGGAATTTCAGGATCAAGCAGGTTGGCCGGATGGGCGTGGATACGGTCCGCGCCGTTTTTGCCTTTGGTCGCTTCGCGCATCAAGCCGATTTGTTGCGGCAGATCCATGATGGTTACTTCGACTTCGGCATTGTGGTTGACGCATTGCTCCGCCCAGCGTCCGGTATTGCCGCCGACATCGAGCAGTTTTTTAACCGGTTTGGCGAACACGGTGTTCAGTGCTTCGGCGAAGGAATTGTCGGAATAATAATGGTCGAATGCAAAACCATTTTTTTCCTGTGCGATGCTTGGCAATGAAGACAAGCCTTCGTAAATGGTCGGCCAGTCGCCGAATACTTTCAGGCCTTCGGGCTTGCCGGTTTGCAGGGTTTTTTCTAAATCAAACATGCCTTGGTAGCAGATTTCCTGCGTGAAATCCATGTTGACGCGGGCCATTTTGTCTTTGAGGACAAACCAACCGGCCTTGCTGATGAAATAGCGGTTGTCGCGAGTCAAGACAGTGCCGATAGACAGCGAAGCTTCCAGCAGGACTTGTGCTGCGTAGTTGCTGATTTTCGCTTTTTCAGCGATTTCGGCTTGAGTGAGGCCGTCTGGATGGTCGTTCAGCAAATCCAGAATGCCAAATTTCACCATCAGGCGGGAAACTTGGAACACAATCGGTGCAAAAGCGATTTCTTGAGCCAGGCGTTGAGCCTCGCCTGCGGACTGGTGTTCGTGGGAATAGCGTTGTTCTAGGGCAGGGGAAGAGTTGCATATTGTTGGTTTTCCACTAAAAAGTTAATAAGTATATTCAGACGGCCTCAAACACAATCCGTCCTGATGCACACGGATGCTCTCCGTTGTTGATTTTAAAGCTCAGTTTGTTTTTACCTTCATCGTATTTCAGCTCTACCGACACTTCATCGTGAGGACGGATAAACTGCTGATATTTTAGATTTTCGATGCGGATGATGCGCTGTTTACTCCATGGCTTGGGCGCGATCAGGTTGCGCACCCATTGCAGCTCGACCACGCCGGGAACCAGCGGGAAGGTGGCAAAATGACCGCCGAAATAAACCAAACCAAAGGCACGCGCCCGATAAAAAGTTTCAGTATTGGTTTTCATCGTCAGATGATGTTTTTCGACCAAACGGGCGAAGTTTGGGCAACAGTAAAGGCCGTCTGAAAATCCGCCGCGGCGATTTTGGCTTGGGCGTTGCGCGGCAGGCTGTCGGTAAAACGCCAGTAGCGCGGCAGGGCGATGGTGTCCTGCGTGGTAGTCAGATGGCGTTTGAGCGTATCGGCAACTGCAGCACGGCCTTTCTCGCGCAAGGCGGCGATACCGTTTGCATTTAATGCCGCCCATATGGCAATGCGTTGATGTTGCGGATGGCGGCCGCAGTGTGCATCCGCAATCCAAGGGTGTTGTAAAAGTTCGTGTTCGATTTGGGTCAGCGACACGCGTTTGTCCTCAAATTTAATAATGCGGTCTTGGCGACCGAGTAACAGAAAACCGTCATCTTGCGGCTCGATCAAATCGGCTGTTTGACGGCGTTCGGGCGACCAAGGCGAAGAAGCCCAAAGTGCGCCTTCTTCGTTTTGCCCGATTTCCACGCCTTTGAAAGGCTGCCATTCTTGGCGTTCGCAACGTGAGGCAATCACGCCGGTTTCGGTACTGCCATAGACTTCAAACGGGCGGACGGCAGCCTGTTGCAGCAAATTCGCTGTGGCTGAAGGAAGCGCGCCTCCGGCCGAGGCAATGCCTGCAATTTTATGGCCGATACTCTGCCAGTTGCGGTTTTCGCCCAAGCGGTTGAGTACGGCTGGGCTGGCAATCCAAACTACTTTATCATGTGCGGCTGTGCTGGAAAGCAGGTTTTCCGGATAAACCGCCTGCTGTCGTTCCATAGTCCAACCCATTGTCAGTGCGAGTGCGAAGCGGAAAGTGAAGCCGTAAAGGTGTTGCGGAATCACGCTGCCGATCACGGTTTCACCGTGTTGTCCAAATGGCAGCGTATTTGCCAAAGTCAGGGCTTCTGCCTGCATTTGTGCAGCGGTTTTCACAATAATCTGAGCTTCGCCGCTGGAGCCCGATGTTTTCAGCCATGCTTCGGCATGGTCGGGAATCAGATGGTTTTCAGGATAGGTGTTCAGCCCTTCCAAATCTGTTTTAGCTAATACATCAGGCAAGTGCCAAACGTTCAGGCCGTCTGAAGACAGCTTTTTATCTGTTGAATCCGTTAAAAACGCTTCTGCCGTTTTCCCCCATTCCAAATTGTCTTGCGCCAAATTGGGCAGCAATAAAACCTTTCCGCCAGAATGCCACACTGCCAACACAGCACAGGTAAACAGCGCGGCATCATCAAACCACAACGCGGCTGTTCGCACGCCTGCCTGTTTCAGACGGCCTGACAGATGAAAAACCGCACGGTTGAAATCAGCACGCGTCCAATTCGGATGCGTGGCGATAAGGTCTTGTTGGGGCAGGTCGGGGGATAGGATTAGGGTTAGGTGCATGGTTAGATTTCAAATTGGTGCATTGAATAATCAAAGATTTCTTTAGCTAAGATTTTGGCTCTTTCAATAGTATGTTCTTTTGTCCATTCAGTAATATTTGAGTATGTATCACAAAAATTCTTTAACTTGGCGAAGTTCGGAGTTTTTTAAAATAGAAATTTTTTCTGTAATAGATTTTGTATCACAATACTCATTCAATTTTTTATCAAGAGGTAATAGATTACCTATTCCATGAGACCATTCAGTATCTTGCTTTTTGAGAATGCAGATGTTCTAATGTTATTGAGTTAACAGATAATTCTGTAGTATTCATCATTAGATTTTCTTTTTAATTTAAAAATATATTGTATGATCTTCTTATCTTTTTAGTAAAGTCATTTGAAAAATTTTAAATTAATAAATTTATTTTTCAAATGATTCATATGGTATGTCTTCTAATTTTTCTTTTTAACTCAATAGATAACTCCTCTAAGAGGGCAGTTATATTTTTTTGGATCTTCTGTTCTTGAGAGTTCTCTAGAGTATTTAGAATATAAACTTTCTAATCCAGATGCTCTTGAAGATGTAATAGCCGTGAAAATAAAATGAAAAATTTCCAGTTGGGATATAGTCTGAATTAGTTGTTTTTTTGTTTTATATTTTTTTGTTTTTATATAGGTTTATTAGTGTTGTTATAAGGGGCGAGGTTGAATTACTCGAAAAATCTTTTGATTGCGCGGAGTGAATTTAGGATAGTTTTTTTCTTCTTGGTTTTTTTCCAGTCGATTTCAAGAGGAGAAATAACCATAACATAAGTTTTTAGAAAAGTTATCTAATTCGAGTAAGAAATTTTTTTGTATGATTCTTCATTGGCTGTAATTTTTTTCTTGAAATGATTTGTATATTTTATTTTTCATTAAGGAATGCATATTTTGAAATCCAAAAATGTCTGAAAAATACTGAGAGTGAAACTCTTTCAGTTCGAGAGTTTATGGTGTTTTTTTATATTTTTTTCCATTTGTCTTTTGCAAAATCACTAGGATGATTTTTATTAAGAATTTCAAATACTTTATTTTTTTATTAAATCAAGCGTTTCAAGGTCTTTTTCCTTTTGCATTAAGAGTTTCAAATATGGTTTGAGCAGCTTCTTCGCTATCAACAGTAATAAATATAACACTACAACCAATTATTTGGTCTCGTATTGCTTTTGAGAAATGTGATGTAATTATCACTATAATCTCAGCTAATAGTTTATTATAAAAAAATATTTATATGCATTAAATAAGGATTTTTTTCTTCATCTGAGTTAGGATCACCACCCTTATCTTGGTCAATGTTTTGAATTGTGTTTTGGAAAAAAAGGTTTTGGTGATTCGTTAATTAACTTAAAGAATTTTTTTGAAATCTGCGTCTTTCCTTCAATGTAACGATAACAGCTATTTAAGAATGCATCATCTTGTAATTCTTTTCCAATTTGAGTAAGAGCAGAAAGAAATATTGTGATAGTAGTTAATCGTTGTTGTCCATCAACTACATAGAATTCAGTCCCTCTTTCATCGTCTCCAATTAAAAACTAATGATCCGATAAAATACTCTTTGACTTCGTAAGATCTCATTACTGATGGTGATTTGGTTTTTAATATCATTCCAAAATTCTTCTAGTTGTTCTTTTTTTCCCATGAGTATTCCCGCTGATAACGTGGAATAATATATTTTCTTTCTGTTTCTAAAATAGTTTTAATCGAACGTGGAAAAAGCGGCAAAATTTCATGATGATATTCTTTCTTTAAATATTGCTAATAACTCAGGGTGAATCCTAATAATAAATATTTGGATATCGTTAATCTCTAAAAAGCTAGCAAAAACATCAACACCAAGTTATATAAAAACCTCTGGTGTGCTGCGATTTGGAAACGCTTTCATTTTTGAAACCGTGTTTTTCGTAAAACGGTATCAGGTTTTTTTCAAATAGGTTATGCTTCGGAGAGATAGTTGATGCGTTTTCAGGTGACCTACACCTTCAAAACCAATTTCCGATAAATCCACTCTCCGGCAAATAAGATTCCCATTAACACATACGACACAATACCTGTATAAGCCGCCCACCAATTGTAATATTGCAAGCCTGCCAAAATGGCGGCGGTTGCGCCGTTGAGGATGAAGAAGCCGCACCAGATTTGCGTAACGCGGCGGGTGTGGCGCACGCCTTCGGGCGGCAGGTCGGGGTGTTGCAGTCGGGCGAGGCGTTCGATGACGGTTTGTTTGGCAAACAGGCTACCGCCAAAAACGGCAAGCATCAGCGCGTTGACGGCGACGGGATACCAATACATCGAGTCGGGCCGTCTGAAAACCAGTACCGCCGCAAAAAAGGCGGCAAGGATAATCGCCGTAATGCGTTGTGCTGTGGTTTGCGGCATGGCGGCGCGTATCAGCCATAACACACACATGGCCGCTGCAAGCCAGAAAAATGCGCCGTTTTCCCTGCCGTAATACCATAGGAGCGGATAGGCGAGGCTGGCGAGGGTAAGTAGGAGTTTTCCTAATATTTTCATGGTTGTGATTGATTTTCAGACGGCCTTGCCGATTGACAAGGCCGTCTGAAAATATGCTGATTCAAAGCGGAATCAGGAATCTTGTTGTACTTTCAAAACCGCTTGAACCACGTCTTCTACAGTACGCACATTGCGGAAGTCTTCGGCTTGCAGTTTGCGGCCGGTTTCACGTTTGATGTGGTCGATAAGGTCGATAGCGTCGATGCTGTCGATTTCCAAATCTTCGTAGAGGTTGGTTTCGGGTTTGATGCGTTCCGGTTCGATTTCAAACAGGTTAACCAGTGCATCGGTCAGCAGGGTGCGTACTTCTTGTTCGGTCATCTTCTCTCTCCCTTTATGCTTGGCGGCTCTTGACGAACTCGGCCAGAGTTTTTGACGTTGGCGAAAGTTTTCGCGCAGGTTGTCGTTTTCACCGTCGAGCTGGAAGCCGAAGGTTTTTTGTACGGCCAAACCAAGTTCCAATGCATCAACCGAATCCAGACCCAGGCCGTCGTCGCCGAAAAGCGGATCTTCGCTGCCGATGTCGGCAACGGTAATGTCTTCCAGACCCCAAGCTGTCGATGATTAATTGTTTGATTTGGTTTTCTAAATTGCTCATGTGGTTTTCCTTGTGAAATAGTCTTGCAGGTATTCGTTTAAACGGCGTGCGGCGATGGGCAGGGGTTTTTCTGCCAGCCATTCTTCAGGGCAGGATGTCGTCGCCGACGGTAATTTCATAATGAATTTTTTGTGGCGGGATTTTGTACCACGGTTGCCCCTTTTTAAAATTGGGCGGCGTCATCTTGATGCACACGGGCGTGATGACTGATGCGCTGCGCAAACCGAGCGATACGGCGCCGCGGTGCATTTTAACCTGTCCGTCCCAACCTGTGCGCGTGCCCTTCGGGGAAAATCAGCAGACTTTGCCCGCTTTTGAACACGGCGTCGATTTCTTCCAGCATTTCCATGCTTTCATCGTTGGGGATGTAGCCTGAAGCGATAATCTGGCTTTTCATGCTGGGGTTGTGCAACAGGTCTTTTTTAACCAGTACGTTCGGCTCGGAATAGTGGCTGATCAGCAAGACTACATCCAAAAGCGAGGGATGGTTGGCAAGAATGAGCTGGCCGGGCCTGCCGAGTTTTTCCAAGCCGTTGAAACGGACGCTCAATACGCCCGACCATTGCAGGTAGCCGACAAAGAAACGCCAAACTTTGCCTATCATGCGTCTTGCTTCAAGTTGGCGTTTGATGTCGCCTTTGGTCGATTTGAGCGTATAGGGCAAAAGTGCGATTTTGAACAATACGCCTGCAACGCCGAAGAGGATGAAGCCGAAGAGTGTGGCAAAAAAGCGACGGAAATAGTCTAAAGTCTTCATGCGTTTTTCTGCCAGTGCCAGTTTCTACCGGCATAGTGTTGCGTGTGTTGTCTGCCGTCTGAAAGCAGGAAGCGTACCCACTCCAAGCTGCTCCAATAGGGCTCGACTGTTGTATCGTTTAGGGTTTTCAGACGGCCTTTCGGATGTGGTTTCCAAGCTTAAGGTATAGTCTTCGCCTTTGGTGATGACCAGTGCCAATGCATAGGCAAACGGCGCACGTGTAGCCAAGACGGGATAGTCTTCAGACAAAGGATCATCGGCGACAATCACTAAAACAGATGGTGCACCGTCTTGCAAAAGCGCAAATGCCTCGGTCAGCGCGGTTTCAAAGGAATCGGCGGCAACGGCCAACGCGGTATGCTCGCTCATCTCTTTGCGCAACATCGACCATTGCCCAATCGTTGCGTTGTGGACGGACAGACCGAATGAGGTCGGCGAGACGGTATGCGTGTTCAAAAGCTCTTGCCACAATTCAAAGCTGCGGTTGCTTTCGCCGTCGTGCGAAACGTACACCGGTACGCTTTCAGGATATTGGTCGGCCAGATTCCATGCGGCATCACAAACCAAGCGCGCCGCTTTTCCCAAGCGGCGGCGTTGCATAGGCGGCAAAAAGGAGAGCGCGGGTTTGCACTCCGGCAGGGAGGCGGTATCGAGTTTTCCCTGCGCCCAGTCCTGCCATTGCTCCGGCGTACTGATTTTGCTGGAGGAGGCCTGCCATGCGGCGATATTGAAGCTGAAACGGCAAACGTTTTGAGGCATGATGTCTTTCAATGTTTTACATTTTCATACATTGTAATGAAATGGGTTAGTAAAAGCTAGGCTCTGTTATAATGCATATTGTAACGTAATTTATTCCCGGATGACATTTTATGCCTTCAATACCGAGTGCCCCGATTTATGATGTGGCTTCGCTGCTTCCGCACAGCGGACATATGGTGCTAATCGATTGTGTGAAAGAATTTGGCGATGACTACACGGTTTGCCGTGCGCCGGTTGGCGACAAGCATATTTTGCTGCAGGATGGTGTGTTGCCGTCTATGGCTTATATGGAATTGATGGCGCAGGGCATAGGCGCGTTTGCAGGCATTGAGGCTTTAAAGGCCGGAGAGCCTGTCCGTTTGGGTTTTTTATTGGGAACGCGCAAGCTGGATTTGTTTGCCGATTCCGTGCCTGTCGGTACTGAGCTGGAAGTCAGGGCGCATGTGTCCATTCAGGATTTGGGCGGCATGGGCGTATTTGATTGCGAGTTGCGCTGGACGGATGCGCCGGAAGATGTGAAGCATCTGTTGCCGCCGGACGGTTTGCTGGCAAAAGCTTCTTTAAATGTGTACAGTCCGAAAGACGGTCAAAGTCATTTAAACCGTTTACAAGGCCGTCTGAAAAGACAAAGATTCAGACGGCCTGTCGATATAGTGAGAAAACGTATGAGTGAAACTATTTTAATTACAGGGTCTAATCGCGGTATCGGCAAAGCCGTCGCGCTTGGTTTGGCGCAGGACGGCATTTGATATTGTCGTCCACTGCCGCAGCCGCCGCGATGAAGCGGAAGCCGTCGCGGAAGAAATCCGTACATTGGGTAGAAATGCGCGCGTGTTGCAGTTTGACGTGTCCGACCGCGAAGCCTGCCGTGAAATTTTGACTGCCGACATTGAGGCAAACGGCACATATTACGGCGTGGTGCTGAATGCCGGCCTGACGCGAGACAATGCGTTTCCTGCATTTTACAGATGATGATTGGGACTTGGTGCTGCGTACCAATTTGGACGGTTTTTATAATGTGTTGCACCCTTTGACCATGCCGATGATCCGCCGCCGCAAAAGCCGGACGGATTGTGTGCATGGCGTCGGTGTCCGGTTTGACGGGCAACCGCGGTCAGGTCAATTACAGCGCGTCCAAAGCGGGCTTGATCGGCGCGGCAAAAGCCTTGGCGGTTGAGTTGGCAAAACGCAAAATTACCGTCAACTGCGTGGCGCCGGGCCTTATCGATACCGATATTATCGATGAGAACGTGCCTGTCGAAGAAATCTTAAAGGCCGTCCCTGCCGCGCGTATGGGATTGCCCGAGGAAGTGGCGCATGCGGTGCGCTTTTTGATGGATGAAAAAGCGGCGTACATTACGCGCCAAGTGATTGCTGTGAACGGAGGTTTGTGTTGAATACCAGAAGAGTCGTAGTAACAGGTATCGGCGGTATTACCGCCTTCGGCCGTGATTGGCAAAGTATTCAGACGGCCTTTAAAGCCGAAAAAAATGCCGTCAAACACATGGACTGGAGCGAACGCTTTCCTGAATTGGAAGCGCAACTGGGTGCGCCGATCGAAGGCTATTCTCCTCCCGAACATTGGACGCGCAAGCAGCTCAGAAGCATGGGGCGCGTGTCGCATTTGTGTGTCGATGCGGCGGAACAAGCCTTTGACGGATGCAGGCTTGCTGGGTGATGAAAGCATTACCGACGGCCGTATGGGCGTGGCGTGCGGTTCGTCTGTCGGCAGTACCAAAGACATTGGCGATATGGGCGAACTTTTGCTGACAGGCACATCGCGCAATTTCAACGCCAATACTTATGTGCGCATGATGCCGCATACGACTGCCGCCAATATCGGCATTTTCTTCGGCTTGAAAGGCCGCATTATCCCGACTTCGAGCGCGTGTTCTTCCGGCAGCCAAGGCATTGGTTATGCCTACGAAGCGATTAAATACGGCCTGATTGATATGATGCTGGCTGGCGGCGGCGAAGAATTTTGTCCGTCCGAAGTATATGTATTTCGATTCACTCTATGCCGCCAGCCGCCGCAACGGCGAACCTGAGCTGACACCGCGCCCTTATGACAACGCTCGAGACGGCTTGGTCATCGGCGAAGGCGCAGGCATATTTGTATTGGAAGAGTTGGAACACGCCCGTGCGCGTGGTGCGAAAAATCTATGCCGAGCTTGTCGGCTATGGTGCCAACAGCGACGGCAGCCACGTTACCCAACCGCAAAAAGAGACCATGCAAAAATGTATGGAGCTTGCGCTGAAAGATGCCGGTATTACGCCTGATAAAGTCGGCTATGTCAGCGGCCACGGTACGGCGACCGAAAAAGGCGATATTGCCGAAACATTGGCGACTGAGGCAGTGTTTGGTTTTGTGCCGATGAGTTCGCAAAAAAGCTATCTCGGCCATACACTCGGCGCGTGCGGCGCATTGGAAGCCTGGTTTACCATCGAAATGATGAACAACGGCTGGTTTGCGCCGACCGTCAATTTGGAAAACATCGATCCGCGTTGCGGCAAGGTGGATTACATCCAAACAGGCGGACGCGAGATTCAAACCGATTATGTGGTCAGCAATAACTTTGCCTTTGGCGGCGTCAATACATCGCTGGTGTTCAAACGTTGGCAAGAATAATCATTGCTTGATGTTATGATTAAAGGCCGTCTGAAACTTATCTTGAGTTTCAGACGGCCTTTATTTTATTTAGAGCTTGAGCCGCTTTTGGATTTTATTCGTTTGTTTTCTTCTGATTCAAATCCACCAGCCTTGTTCCGGCCAAGAAGTCGTAGAGGAACTGGCGGTCGGGATGGAACAGGGCGAAGCCCCATGGCAGGATGAGCCAAATGAGCGCGGCGCCGAATGCGCCTTTGGGTGGGATATTGAGCAGATGACGCAATCCGGCGTAGGCAAACAGGGGAATGAAAGACAATAAAAATGCTAGCCCAAATAAAGCGCAGGCGCAGCTGCGGCAGGGGCGGCTGGGTATCGTTTTTATCGGCTAAACCGATCTTCCATGTCTGCATGGCGAGGGTTTGGCCTTTTTTGTGCCAGTTGGCGCGGAAGTAGAGCCACCATGCGTAGAACAGAATCAGACAGGTTGTCAGCATGGACAGGCGCGTGGAAACGGGATTGAGAAAGATGGCGACAATACCGGCTGCAAGGGCGGCAATGCTGGTAACGGCGCCGGTCAGCAGAAGTTCGTAAACCAGTGCGGCGAGGCGGCGTTTGAGTGGGGCGGTAGGAAGACGGGTCATAATGCGATGGAAACGGAAATGGGTTTGATGGGAATAAAAACAGGCCGTCTGAAACGGGATAGGGATGTTCAGACGGCCTGTTACTGTCGGGATTAGCGATGTGGACGTTTTTGACCGCGTGCCTGTTGGGCAGCTCATTTGGTTCATTTCCTGACGGGTCGGACGTTTTTTTGAAGATGGCGTGCGCTTCGTCAACGGAACATTTTTTTGCGACAGGCAAAACCAAGGTAATCGCGTCTTTTTTTGATGTTGGCCGCCGCTGTGGTACATACGGCGCAAGTTGGCTTCGTTGATACGGCCTTTTTCCGGATCGATGTCGAATTTTTTCAGGCGCTCGAGGAATTGGCGTTGCTGACGGCGTGAAGTCCAAACGAAACCGCCTGCGGCAGCGGCCACGATGATGACGGCCAACAGGATGGCCAGCGGCCATGAATCGACGATCAGAACGATGATGAGGCTTAATACGGCAGTGGTCAGCAGGGCCAGACCACCGATGCGAAGTTTGGTTTTATTATCCATATGGTTGGTGTTTCCTTGTTTTTTGCTGGAAGAGGCCGTCTGAAATGCGAGGTTCAGACGGCCTGAATTTGAGTTTACGCTATTTTACAGTATTTTCTGTTTTTGGGGCGTATTGCGTGCAAGTTTCTTGACGCGCGGCAACGGTTTCAAGCGGCCAGCGAAGTGACGAGCTGTTTGAACTCGGTCCATGCATCGCCTTCTTCCGCGCCTTTGATGATGCGGTCGATTTTGGCGCAGGTTTTGAGCGCATCGAGCAGGCGGTTGATGGAAATGCGTTTGGCCGCCATCGGTGCAAGGGTCTGCTTGTCGCCCCATAAGCGCAGGCTGTTGCGCAGGCTTTGGATGTTTTGTCCCTGCTTGAGTGCGGCAGTCAGGCGGATTAGGGTGCGGATGTCTTCGGCAACCGCCCACAACAGCAAAACCGGCTCTTCGCCTTCTTCTTCCAAACCGTCCAGCAAACGGGAAACGCGCAGGGCATCGCCTTTCATCCATGCGCCTGCCAGTTGGAATACGTCGAAGCGGGCGACGGTGGCAACTGCGGCCTCTGCGTCGGCAATATTGATTAAATGGCCTTGGGGATGGAGCAGGGCGAGTTTTTCGATTTCCTGACGGGCGGCCAAAAGATTGCCTTCGACGCGCTCGGCAAAAAGGGCGAGTGCTTCAGGTTCGATATCCAAACCCTGCTGTTTCAGACGGCCCTGTATCCATTGCGGCAAAGCATGTGGCGCAACGGCTTTGGCTTCTAAGATGATGCCTTTGCCTGCCAATGCGGAAAACCATTTGGACTGGATTTGCGCTTTTTCAAGCTTGGGCAGGAGGATGAGCGTAACCGTATCTTCGGGCAGGCGTTCGGCGAAGGCTGCAGGGCATCGCCTCCGTTTTTGCCGGGTTTGCCGTTGGGAATGTGGATTTCCAGTAGTTTCAAATCGGCAAACAAACCTGCGCTGCCGGCACTTTGCAACAGCTCGTTCCAGTCAAAATTGTTTTCGGCGGTATAGACTTCGCGGTTGAGATAGCCTTGTTTTTTTGCGGCCGCGCGCAGGGTATCCAAAGCCTCGATGCGCAACAAATCCTCTTCGCCGTGAATAATGTACAACGGTTGGAGCGGCGTATCGGGGCGCAGGCTCTCAATGGACGCGGCAGCCATTATTGTGCTTTCAGGAAAGTCAGGCGGCGGACGATTTGATCTGCGGCGTCGATGCGCATTTCAGACCAAATGGTTTCTTCCTCTTCCTGTTTGCCCAAAACTTCGCTGTCGGCATAGTCCATGGTGCGGTGAACCTTAACTTCCATCGGTTCGCCAACCGGCTCGCCGTTGCGGAAGGCTTGGGCTTTGACGGTCATGGCCAGCAGGTATTCGTTGATTGCGGCGGCGCGGGTGATGGTGTAGATATCGCGGCGTTTTTGGAAGTCGACAACGCGCAGGGTGATTTGTGATTCGGCTTCGCTAACCGGATGACCGTCGGCACGGCGTAAGGCATTTTCCAGCGCTTTTTGCATGACAGCCCCGCCTTCTACATGCCAGTTTTGATAAGGCAGCGGCTGAGAAGTCACGCCTGTGCCTTTCAGGTGGAAAACCGCAAGAGGCAAGCAATAGGGCGAGTGCAGGCAATAGGATTTTTTTCATTGGATATTCCTTCGTTGAAACCGGTTACGGTATCGTCGGATTATAACGAATAATGTTTAGGCCGTCTGAAACCGCAAACGGAAAAGTATTTCAGACGGCCTTGTCTTTGATGGTGCAAATCTTATTTTTCCAACCAAATCAGGCTGACCATGCGGCCGGTTTGCCCGTCGCGGCGGTAGGAGAAGAAAGTATCGCGCTCCAAGACGGTGCAATGGGTGCCGCCATAAATCATGTTCACGCCTTCGCGGTGCAGAACCATGCGCGCCAAAGCGTAAATGTCGGCAAGATATTTGCCGCCGCCGATGTCTTCAAACGCATCGACAGCTTCCGGCATGGGTGTGCAAAACGCATCAAATACATCTTGCCCCACCTCAAACGCATCAGGGCCGATGGCAGGGGCGAGATAGGCCATGATTTCCAGCGGCTCGACATTCATTGCCGCAATGGTATTTTGCAAAACGCCACCGGCCAAACCGCGCCAACCTGCATGAGCCGCCGCAACAACGGTCCCTGCTTTGTCGCAAAACAAGACAGGCAGGCAATCGGCAGTCATCGAAGCGCAAGCGACCGTACCCGTTGTATCCACCGAGGCATCGGCGTCGGGCGTATTGCCTAACGCTTCAGCTGCGTTCACAACAATGGTGCTGTGGATTTGATTAAGGTAGGCAACGGGCAGGCCGACTTGTTCCTGCACGATTTCGCGGTTGCGGAGCACGGCTTCCAGATTGTCGCCGACGTGCGAACCGACATTCAGGCTGCGGTACACGCCTTCGCTGACACCGCCATTGCGCGTGGTAATAAGCGTTTTAACATTGGCAGGTGCTGGCCAGTCGGCAGTCAAAAAATTCTTGTCTTGCGGGGCGAGGTTTAGGGTATCTGTGATGGTTTTCATAATCTTTGAATCGCTGAAATATTGGAACGGATTGATTTCAGACGGCCTGAAATAATATTTTAGGCCGTCTGAAAATATGGGTTTAATCCCTTACGTAAACGACTTCAACATCGTAGTCGTCTTCATTCCAATCATCGTCATCGTCCATGCCGAATTTCTCTTGCCATTCTTCCTCGTTGCTCAGGGATGAATCCAAACCGGCTTCCAGACGCAGGACGGAAAGCAGGTGGTACATATCGTCAGGCATAGGCGCTTCAAAGGAAACGGTTTCGCCGGTTTTCGGATGTACAAAGCTCAAGCGGTAGGCATGTAGGGCTTGGCGCGCGCCGAGGGCTTTGATGGCTTCTTTAACCGCATCGCTACATGGATGGCGCAGGTTGCCGTAAACAGGGTCAGCGGCTAGCGGATGGTTGGCTTCGCGCATATGGACGCGGATTTGGTGTGTGCGGCCGGTTTCGAGCGAGCATTCGATGTAGCTGTGTGCTAGATAACGTTCCAACACTTTGACGTGGGTAATGGCAGGTTTGCCGCCAAATTTGACGACTGCCATTTTCAGGCGGTTGTGCGGGTCGCGGCCGATTTGGGTTTCAATTTTGCCGTCAAAAGGAACAATGCCGTTGGCGACTGCACGGTAAATTCGTTTGACTGTGCGCTCTTGAAGCTGTTGAACCAGTGAGTTTTGCGCCGGCAGGGTCTTGGCGACCACCATCAGGCCACTGGTTTCTTTGTCCAAACGGTGTACGATGCCCGCACGCGGCACTTGGCTTAATTCCGGACAGTGCGCCAACAGGCCGTTGAGCAGGGTGCCGCTCCAGTTGCCTGCGGCAGGATGGACGACCAATCCAGCCGGTTTGTTGATGACGATGACGGTATCGTCTTCATAAATAATGTCCAAATCCATCGGTTCTGGCGTGAACGCGAGGTTTTCTTCGCTCGGACGTACCGTAACGGCAATCAATTCACCGCCTATCATTTTATCTTTGGGTTGCGCGGGCTTATCGTTTACAATGACTGCACCCTCTTTAATCCACGAACTCAGGCGGCTGCGCGAGTAGTCGGGCATGAGTTTGGCCAATACGGCATCCAGCCTTCCGCCCGCCATTTCGAGCGGAACGGTCAAATTAACACAACTTTCTGTTTCAGGGGATGACGGAAAGTCTAAATCATCGCTATAATCGGCTTCGTTATCAAAGGAAGTATTCTGCATGAAAAAAATTCTTTTAGTAGTTTCTTTAGGTTTGGCACTGAGTGCCTGCGCAAATAAAGGCACAATCGATAAAGACGCCCAAATTACTCAAGATTGGAGTGTGGAAAAGCTTTATGCCGAAGCGCAAGACGAGTTGAACAGCAACAATTATACGCGAGCTGTCAAGTTATACGAAATTTTAGAATCCCGTTTTCCAAACGGCCGCTATGCCCAGCAGTCCCAGTTGGATACGGCGTATGCCTATTATAAAGACGATGAGCCGGAAAAAGCCTTGGCTGCCATTGCGCGCTTCCAACGCCATCATCCGCAACATCCGAATATGGACTACGCGCTGTACTTGAAAGGTTTGGTCCTGTTTAACGAAGACCAGTCTTTCTTGAACAAGCTGGCTTCCCAAGACTGGTCCGACCGCGACCCGAAAGCCAACCGCGATGCTTATCAGGCGTTTGCCGAGTTGGTTCAACGTTATCCAAACAGCAAATACGCTGCCGATGCAACCGAGCGTATGGCTAAGCTGGTGGACGCTTTGGGCGGTAACGAGATATCTGTGGCGCGTTATTACATGAAACGCGGTGCTTATGTCGCAGCGGTCAACCGTGCGCAAAAAATCGTCAGCCGTTACCAAAATACCCGTTACGTTGAAGAAGCTTTGGCGATGATGGAATTGGCGTACAAAAAACTGGACAAGCCGCAACTGGCTGCCGATACACGCCGTGTTTTGAAACCAACTTCCCGCAAAGCCCGTTCTTGCAACACGAATGGCGATCTGACGATATGCCTTGGTGGCGTTACTGGCGCTAAGCGTCGGGTTGTTCAGGCATGAATAAGGCCGTCTGAAAATGATGCAGCTATGCATTTGGTTTTCAGACGGCCTTTGTTTTTAATGTTTTTTTACGCTCTCTGTAAACAGGGTGCAAAATTCGTTTTAATATGGTAAAGTCTGATTTTAATAACTCGACGGTTTGAAGCCGTTACTCAGGGGCTGTTTAAATTTAAAATCAGTTTTGTTGAAGCCGCATCGGATTTGCTATTGATGCATTCAGGAAAATTTCAGTCGTCAGGCTGATTTGGTTTTAAATTTAAGCAGCCCTTTATGTTTACAAAAAAACAGAGGTAGATTCTCATGAAGTCTTGGCAGCTTCCTGAACACGTTGCCGACGTGTTACCGACCAATGCCCGACAACTGGAAAGCGCCCGTGAGCGGCTGTTGGCTTTGTTTCGCGTGCATGGTTATGAATTGGTGCAACCGCCGTTGATGGAATACAGCCATTCCTTATTGACGCATATCGATGCCGGTTTGTCTTTGAAAACCATTTTGGTCGTTGATCAGCTCAGCGGCCGTCAGCTCGGTATCCGCGCGGATATTACGCCGCAGGTGGCGCGTATTGATGCCCACTTGCTTTCTGCCAACCAAGGCATCAACCGTTTATGCTATGCCGGTTCGGTGCTTCATGCGCGGCCTGACGGATTGCTCAATATGCGCGAGCCTTTGCAGGCGGGTGCGGAAATGTACGGCTTGGAAGGCATTGAAGCGGATATCGAATTGATTGATTTGATGCTGAAAAGCATGAAGATTGCCGACATGGGCGAAGTTTTGCTTTCATTAGGGTCATATCGGCGTATTCCGTGCTTTGGCAAATGCCGCGCATTTAGATGAGCAGCAATCGGCAATCCTGCTTTCATCGATGCAGGACAAAGATGCCGAGGCCGTCAGCCAGTTGGTCAAAGAGTGGAAACTCGACGGTATGTGGGCAAAAGCGTTTTTCATTGTTGCCCCGACTGTACGGTGGTCGTGAAGTGCTGACTTTGGCTAGAGAGAAATTACCGGAATTGTCCGCAGTCAGTGCGGCCTTGGATGAATTGCAGGCAGTATGCGATGCGTTCCCAAATCAAAAAGTGCATATCGATTTGTCGGAACTGCGCGTTGACAATTACCATACCGGTTTGCTTTACGCGGCTTATGGTTCAAACCGTCATGATGCCGTGGCACGCGGCGGCCGTTATGACGGATTAGGGCGGATACTTCGGACGAGCGCGTCCTGCAGCCGGATTCAGTTTTGATTTGCGCAGCTTTATCGGCCGCCTTCCTGCTATCGGACGGGAATCCGTGGTGGCTGTCGATGTAAAAGACATGCCTGCGGCTCAAGAAGCGGTAGATGCTTTGCGCGAACAAGGACAATGTGTCGTTATCGATTACGGTATCGGCTATAACGGTTCGGAAGAGGTTACAGGCCGTCTGAAACAGGTAGACGGCGTTTGGAAAAGTAATCGCTTTGAACGATTGAGTTTTATTTTGAAATTTTGTATCTGAAATAAGGTTAGATGGCTATGGCTAAAAATGTTGTCGTAATCGGTGCCCAATGGGGTGATGAAGGCAAAGGTAAGATTGTTGACTGGCTGGCGGAAGAAACCAGCGGTGTTGTACGTTTCCCAAGGCGGCCACAATGCCGGCCATACTTTGGTCGTCGGTGGCAAAAAAACCATTTTGCGCCTGATTCCAAGCGGCATTTTGCATGAGACTTTGGACTGTTTCATCGGCTCAGGCGTTGTCGTTTCTCCTGAAGCATTGTTGGGCGAAATCGACGAATTGAACGCTGCCGGTGTGAAAAACGTTGAAGGCCGTCTGAAAATTGCGCCGACCTGCCCATTGATTCTGCCTTACCACATTGCGCTTGACCAAGCTCGCGAAGCTTCCCGCGGTAAAAGCAAAATTGGTACAACCGGTCGTGGCATCGGCCCAGCCTATGAAGATAAAGTTGCCCGTCGCGCGATTCGCGTGGTGGACTTGTTGCACCCTGAAAAACTGGTTGAAAAACTGGAAGCTGTTTTGGCTTATTACAACGTTCAGCTGCAACACCTGCACAATGCCGAGCCGGTAAAAGTTGAAGACGTGATGGCGGTCATTGAAAAAGTTGCACCGCGCATTACGCCGATGATTACCGATGTTTCCCGTGTTTTGAACGAGAAAAACCGCAAAGGCGAAAGCCTGTTGTTTGAAGGCGCACAAGGTACGTTGCTGGACATCGACTACGGTACTTATCCGTTTGTAACTTCTTCCAACTGTTTGGCTGGTGCCGCTTCTGCCGGTGCAGGCGTAGGTCCGCAAATGCTGGATTACGTTTTGGGTATCGTTAAAGCCTATACCACCCGTGTGGGTTCTGGCCCATTCCCGACTGAATTGTTTGACGAAGTGGGCGCAGGCTTGGCTGAGCGCGGCCATGAGTTCGGTTCTGTAACCGGTCGTGCGCGTCGTTGTGGCTGGTTTGACGCGGCTGCTCTGAAACGCTCTATTCAAGTTAACGGCATTTCCGGCATGTGTATTACCAAGCTGGACGTGATGGATGGTATTGAAAACATCAATATCTGTGTAGGTTATGAATTGCCTGATGGCAGCAAAACCGACATTCTGCCTTGCGGCTCCGATGCGGTAGAAACCTGCAAACCGATTTACGAAACCATGCCGGGTTGGAGTGAGTCGACTTTCGGTGTGAAAGAATATGACAAGCTGCCTGAAAACGCTAAAGCTTATCTGAAACGTATTGAAGAAGTTTGTGGTGCGCCTGTGGCTATTGTTTCAACCGGTCCTGATCGTGAAGAAACCATCGTTTTGCATCATCCGTTTGCTTAATTGATTAAGTGAATAAAGGCTGTCTGAATGTTTCAGACGGCCTTTATATATGCAATGCAATAAAAATTCAGCCCTGAAAGACGTCTGTCTTCAGGGCTGAATTTTGTATTTTACGCCGTTTTTAAACGTGAGTGTTTGGAAACCGAGATGTAGTGTCAAGTAACAATTATTCTCATTGATGTAAGTCAAGAAAAGGCTAGTCTGTAATTTTATTTCAAGAAAACCCCTGTAAATGGAAGGGTATTAGTGCTATCCTTTCAGAAAATTTACGGTCTATATTTTCAATAAAATTAGGAGCTTGATATGTCAAATGATGTTCAGCAACGTCCTGCCGCTTGGGAAGGTTTTACCGGCGGTAACTGGGAAACCAACGTAGATGTTCGCGATTTTTATTCAGAAAAAAACTACACGCCTTATGAAGGCGATGCCTCTTTCTTGGCACCTGCAACCGAAGCCACAACCAAACTGTGGGCGGACGTATTGGAAGGCATTAAAGTTGAAAACCGTACGCACGAGCCGTATAAAATCGACGCGCAAATCGTCTCCGGTATTACCAGCCACGCTCCAGGCTATATCAACAAAGATTTGGAAACCATCGTCGGCCTGCAAACAGACGAGCCTTTGAAACGTTCCATCATGCCGTTTGGCGGTTTGAAAATGGTGCAAGACGCGTGCAAAGTGTACAACGTTGAGTTGAACCCCGAAGTCAGCGAAATTTTCACCAAATACCGCAAAACCCACAACCAAGGCGTGTTTGACGTTTACACTCCCGACATCCGCCGTTGCCGTAAATCAGGCGTGATTACCGGTCTGCCGGATGCTTATGGCCGTGGCCGTATTATCGGTGACTACCGTCGTGTTGCATTGTACGGTATCGACTTCTTGATGAAAGACAAACTCAACCAGTTCAACTCACTGCAAGCCGATTTGGAAAACGGTGTGGATTTGGAAGAAGTGATCCGCCGCCGCGAAGAAATCAATGAGCAATACAAAGCATTGGGCCAAATGAAAGAAATGGCGGCTTCTTACGGTTACGATATTTCCGGCCCTGCAAAAAATGCACAAGAAGCCATCCAATGGACTTACTTTGCCTACCTCGCTGCCGTTAAATCCCAAAACGGTGCGGCGATGTCTTTCGGCCGTGTATCTTCATTCTTGGACATCTACATCGAACGCGACCTGAAAAATGGTGTGATTACCGAAACCCAAGCGCAAGAATTCATTGACCACTTGGTGATGAAACTGCGTATGGTTCGTTTCCTGCGTACTCCGGAGTACGATCAACTCTTCTCCGGCGACCCGATCTGGGCAACCGAATCTATCGGCGGTATGGGCTTGGACGGCCGTACCTTGGTAACACGCACCAACTTCCGCGTGTTGCACACCTTGTACAACATGGGTCCGTCTCCTGAGCCGAACATCACCGTATTGTGGTCTGAACAACTGCCACAAGGCTTTAAAGAGTACTGCGCCAAAGTATCCATCGACACTTCGTCTATCCAATACGAAAACGACGACTTGATGCGTCCTGATTTCAATAGCGATGATTATGCTATTGCCTGCTGCGTAAGCCCAATGAGTGTCGGCAAACAAATGCAGTTCTTCGGCGCCCGTGCCAACTTGGCAAAAACCCTGCTGTACGCAATCAACGGCGGTGTGGACGAGAAATCTAAAGAGCAAGTTGGTCCGAAAACCGAACCGATTATGGACGAAGTCTTGGACTACGACACTGTCTTTGCGCGCATGGACAAATTCATGGATTGGTTGGCAACCCAATACGTTACCGCGTTGAACATCATTCACTACATGCACGACAAATACAGCTACGAAGCTGCATTGATGGCATTGCATGACCGTGATGTGATCCGTACGATGGCTTGCGGTATTGCCGGTCTGTCTGTGGCTGCCGACTCATCTGTCCGCCATTAAATACGCCAAAGTGAAACCGATTCGCGACGAAAACGGCATTGCCGTTGACTTTGAAATCGAAGGCGAATACCCACAATTTGGTAATAACGACGACCGCGTTGACGATATCGCCTGCGATTTGGTTGAACGCTTCATGAAAAAAGTGGCAACCCACAAAACTTACCGCAACGCCACTCCGACTCAGTCCGTACTGACCATTACTTCCAACGTTGTTTACGGTAAGAAAACCGGTAATACTCCAGACGGCCGCCGTGCAGGCGCTCCGTTTGGTCCGGGTGCAAACCCAATGCACGGCCGTGACGTCAACGGTGCAGTCGCTTCATTGACTTCCGTAGCCAAACTGCCATTTGAGTTTGCTAAAGACGGTATTTCCTATACCTTCTCCATTATTCCTGGCGCGTTGGGTAAAGACGAGCATTCTCGCGAGCGCAACCTTGCCGGTTTGATGGACGGTTATTTCCACCATGAAGACGGTATTTTGGAAGGCGGTCAACACTTGAACGTCAACGTATTGAATCGCGAGACTTTGGAAGATGCGATGCACCATCCGGAGAAATATCCGCAGTTGACCATTCGTGTGTCCGGTTATGCGGTTCGCTTCAACTCGCTGACCCGCGAGCAACAGCTTGACGTGATTACCCGTACGTTCACAGAAACCATGTAATCCGGGTGGAGAAACAAACCAGAAGCTAAATTTGCATTTGGTTTGTTTTGAAACAAAGCTCCGAGGCCGTCTGAAATGTTCAGACGGCCTTTATTATCGTACAATCCATATAAGCAAAAACATTTTTGAGCCGAACACTATGTCCACGACTTTTGCCATTACCCCCGAGCCGGAACTGAAAGACCTTGGCCACCGTCACTATAACGGCAAAGGCATTATTCATTCGATTGAATCTTGCGGTGCTGTCGATGGTCCGGGCTTTGCGCTACGTGCTCTTTTTGCAAGGTTGCCTGATGCGCTGCCTGTATTGCCATAATCGCGATACTTGGGATTTGCATACCGAGCAGGCGCAGGAATTGGATGTGGCAACCGTGATGAAGCAGGTCATGACCTATCGTCATTATCTGCGTGCGACAGGCGGAGGCGTAACGGCAACCGGCGGCGAGCCGTTATTGCAATATGAGTTTGTACGCGATTGGTTTACGGCCTGTCGGGAACACGATATCCATACTTGTCTCGACAGCAATGGCTATGCTTTGCACTATGATTCGATTTTGGATGATTTGCTCGATCATACCAATTTGGTCATGCTCGACTTAAAACAAATCGATCCTGAAATTCATAAAGTGCTTGTCGGTATCCCAAATACCAAAACGCTGAAATTTGCGCGCTATCTTGCCGAACGCAATCAGCCGACGCGGGTGCGTTATGTGGTTGTTCCCGGTTATACCGATGATGAGCGTTCAGCGCATTTATTGGGCGAGTTTATCGGTGATATGGAGAATGTCGAAATGGTCGAGCTTTTGCCGTATCACGAATTGGGCGCACATAAATGGGCTTTGTGCGGCGACGAATACAAATTAAAAAGCGTACATCCGCCGCCTAAAGAAACCATTTTGAAAATCAAAGAAATATTAGAGAGCTACGGAAAAAAACATTATTTATTAAAATAGAAAAAGGCCGTCTGAAACGAAATAATCAGTTTCAGACGGCCTTTTCATGATTGAAAAAGACTTTAAGCGTTTCAATGCGGCCAAAACCTTGGCGACAACTTCTGATACCGCAACGGCTTGAGCCTGATTGTCACGGCGTTCGGCATATTCGACATTGCCTTCTTTTAAGGCGCGATCGCCGATTACGATGCGGTGAGGAATACCCAACAGCTCCGAGTCATTCAGCAATACGCCTGCACGTTCGTCGCGGTCATCCAACAATACATCCGCACCGGCAGCCAAAAGCTCGGCATAGATTTTGTCGGCGGCTTCGCGTACAGATTCAGATTTTTTGTAGTTCATCGGCACGATAACGACTTCAAACGGCGCCATTGCTTTGGTCCAAACAATGCCTTTTTCGTCGTTGTTTTGCTCGATGGCGGCAGCAACAACGCGGGTAATACCGATACCGTAGCAGCCCATTTCCATGATTTGGGATTTGCCGTTATTGTCCAAGAAGCTGACATTCATGGCTTGGGTATATTTGTCGCGCAATTGGAATACATGGCCGACTTCAATACCGCGCGCCAGTTTCAGACGGCCTTGTTCGTCGGGGCTGATGTCGCCTTCGATGACATTGCGCAAATCGACAAATTCAGGCTCGGCAGCATCGCGGCCGAAGTTGAAGCCGGTATAGTGGTAGTCGTCTTCGTTCGCGCCAATCACCCAGTCTGCGCCTTTTTCGGTGGCGAAATCGGCATAGACTTTACCTTTGAAGTTTACAGGGCCGAGAGAGCCGCCGTTTGCGCCGAACTGTTCAACAATTGCGGCAGGGCTTGCCATGGTCAGTGGCGATTTCACGCCGGCCAGTTTTTCTGCCTTGATGTCGTTAAACTCATGGTCGCCGCGCAACAGCAGCAGGACGAGTTCGCCTTCGTTTTCGCCTTCAACCACGATGGATTTGAGGGTTTGTTCAACCGGAATATTGAGGAATTCAACCAAAGACTCAATGGTTTTGACGTTTGGCGTATGTACTTTGGTCAACTCGGCCTGAGCAGCAGCGCGTTCGCCTTTAAGCGGCAAAGTCGGTGCCAACTCAATATTGGCGGCGTAATCGGAAGTGTCACTATACGCAATAACGTCTTCGCCGCTTTCAGCCAATACTTGGAATTCGTGAGAGCCGGTACCGCCGATGCTGCCGGTATCCGCAGCAACAGGACGGAATTCCAAACCCAAACGGGTGAAGATACGGCAGTAAGCGTCGTACATGTCTTGATAGGTCGTCTGAAGCGAGGCATAGTCGGCATGGAAGGAATAAGCGTCTTTCATGACAAACTCGCGCGCGCGCATCACACCAAAGCGCGGACGTACTTCATCGCGGAATTTGGTTTGGATGTGGTAAAAGTTTTTTGGCAGTTGTTTGTAGCTGTTGACTTCTTTGCGCACGATGTCGGCAATCACTTCTTCACAAGTCGGACCCATGCAGAAATCGCGGTCATGACGGTCTTTCAGGCGCAGCAGTTCTTTACCGTAAAACTCCCAGCGGCCGGATTCCTGCCACAGTTCGGCAGGGTTGTACCACCGGCATCAGCAGCTCCACGCTACCCGCGCGGGCCATTTCTTCACGCACGATATTTTCAACTTTGCGCAATACGCGCAGACCCATCGGCATCCAAGTATAAAGACCGGATGCGTTGGCTTTGATCAAGCCGGCACGAATCATCAGCTTGTGGCTGGCAAGTGCGGCTTCGGCAGGGAGCTTCTTTAAGGGTAGAAATGAAGAACTGGGAGGCTTTCATGGCGTATTTTTTTCTTTCTTAAAAAAATAAGTGCGTATTGTAACGCAAAATGTGTGGCCGCGTGTCTTTTGAATGGCATCTGATGAAATCGGCCGTTGTTTTCACAGAGCTTTTTGATTCGGGGCGATTTTTTTAGGGATGTCAACCCTAATTTATGCACAAAGCCGCATAACCTTGTTTTTACCTATAAATTTTTCACTGTATGATTATAGTAAAATCTTATAAATATAACTATTTGATTTTATTATGTTTTTATTTGATTAAATTTTTAGTCAATTTAAGACTTGGTTTGTTCCTAAAGAAAATTTTACGATTACCCAAAGCTTATCAACAGATTTATCCACAGAGATTGTGTATAGATTTTAAATGCTGTCAGCGTAATGATTTCGCATGATTGGCAAGCCTTGTTTAAAGCAGATTTGGTTGTCTTAAAAAGATAGGGCAACAACACGATGGACAGGTTTTGCGCTAACATTCTGCTTATTGTTGTTTCCTTACAAGGGATAAAATGAAAAATTCAGAATTGCATTTGCTGGAACGCAGAAAGATGTTTAACGGGCATCAGGAACGCTACCGCCACTTTTTTTCTCAAACCTGCCGGACGGATATGGTATTTGATGTCTATCTGCCGCCACAAGTCTTAAAAGGTTATCCCGCGCCTGTTTTATATTTTCTTTCCGGCTTAAATAGTGATGGTTTCTGAATTGGTTCGGCAAAGCGGAATCCAACGTTTTGCAGCGCAATGGAATATTATCGTGGTTTTTCCGGATACCTCGCCGCGCGGTCAGCATGTTGCCGACAGCGAGGAACATTATCTTGGACAGGGTGCCGGATTTTATGTTAACGCAACTGAAGCACCGTGGGCGCAGCATTATCAAATGGAAAGCTATATCAGCCAAGAATTGCCTGATTTGATTGAGCATAATTTTCCGGTAACGAAAGAGCGCAGCATTGCAGGTTTCAGCATGGGCGGGCATGGCTCGCTGCATTTGGCTTTGAAGTATCCTGGTCGATATGCTGCGGTTTCCGCTTTTGCGCCTTTATGTCATCCTATCGATACGGAAGGCGGCAGGCGGGCGTTTTCTGCTTATTTGGGGGCAAAACGTGGAAACATGGAAACGCTATGACAGTACAGAGCTGCTTCAGACGGCCTCGCATAAATTGCCTGTTTTGATTGATGTCGGCAGTGAAGATGCTTTGTATCCTGAAGTCCTGCAACCGGAAGGGTTTGTCCGCTCAGCACGCGAAAAAGGTTTCAATATCCAATATAAAGTACGCCCGGGCTATGGGCATGACTATTTCTTTATTGCCAGCTTTATCGATTCGCATATTGAGTTTCATGCTCAGGCATTAGGGCTTTAAGTAGTATTGAATAAAAGGCCGTCTGAAATCCGATTAATGGTCGGATTTCAGACGGCCTTTATTTGGTCTTTAACCTTTAATTTCAAACAGACTTATTCCTCAGGACGTTCGCCGTCGGTATCGTCCAATTTGCCTTCGGTAATATCGACATTGATACCGACCGCCGCACGGATTTTGGCATCGATTTCGTTGGCGATATCAGGGTTTTCTTTCAGCCAAACGCGTACATTGTCTTTACCTTGGCCGATTTTTGCGCCGTTGTAGCTGTACCATGCACCGGATTTCTCAACGATGTCATGTTTGACGCCCAAGTCGATCAATTCGCCTTCCCAGCTGATGCCTTCGCCGTAAAGAATATCGAATTCGGCTTGACGGAATGGAGGTGCAACTTTGTTTTTGATGACTTTGACTTTGGTTTCGTTACCAATAACGTCATCGCCTTTTTTAATCTGACCGGTACGGCGGATGTCGAGGCGGACAGAGGCGTAGAATTTGAGCGCGTTACCGCCGGTCGTGGTTTCAGGGCTGCCGAACATCACGCCGATTTTCATACGGATTTGGTTAATGAAAACAACCAATGTATTGGTGCGTTTGATGTGGCCGGTCAGTTTGCGCAGGGCTTGGCTCATCAGGCGGGCTTGCAGGCCGACGTGGCTGTCGCCCATTTCGCCTTCGATCTCGGCTTTAGGCACAAGTGCGGCTACGGAGTCGACAACGACCATATCGATACCGCCTGAGCGCACCAATGTATCGCAGATTTCCAATGCCTGCTCGCCGGTATCCGGTTGGGAGAGATAGAGTTCTTCGACTTTTACGCCGAGTTTGCGGGCGTAAATCGGGTCAAAAGCATGCTCGGCATCGATGAATGCGCAGATACCGCCATTTTTTTGGCATTGGGCAATGGCTTCGAGACAGAGTGTGGTTTTTACCGGAGGATTCCGGGCCGAAAATTTCAACCACGCGGCCGCGGGGCAGACCGCCAACGCCGAGTGCCAAAGTCCACGCCGAGGGAGCCGGTGGAAATAACATCAAGGTTTTCTTCCTGTTGGCTGCCGTCCATTTTCATGATGGAGCCTTTGCCGAAGTTTTTTTCGATTTGGGCAAGGGCGGCGGCTAAGGCTTTGCTTTTTTCGTCTGACATGTTTTCTCTCCGAAAGGAAATATGAATCGCTAAGAATTTATTTAGCTATTATCGCATAAATTAAGAAAAAAAGTATAGTTTTATTTTTATTTTTCAGACGGCCTGTGTTTTTTTGTATGCAACAGGCCGTCTGAAATGTTGAATAATCAATCAGTTGGTCAATGATGCAAAAACTTGGAAATAGTCGGGGAAAGTTTTATGCGTACATTTCGGGTCGTTGATGATGACAGGGACGCCCAAAAGCGAAGCCAGCGAGAAACACATGGCCATGCGGTGGTCGTCGTAAGTATCGATGACGGCATCGGGGGTAAGTGTTTTGGGCGGCGTAATATGGATGGCTTCGGCTTCTTCAACGACTTCTGCACCCAGTTTGCGCAGTTCGTTTGCCATGGCGGCGATGCGGTCGGTTTCTTTGACGCGCCATGAGCCGATATTGCGCAGGGTGCAGGGCTGTTTGGTGGCCAGTGCAACGATGGCCAGAGTCATGGCTGCATCAGGGAATATGGTTGGCATCCAAATCAAAAGCCTGAATCTTGCGCTCGGCAGGGACGGGAAATTTCAACAAAATTTTCGCTCCCAAATCACATCTGCACCGATTTTCTCCAATTCACGCGCAAAGGCAACGTCGCCCTGGATGCTGTGTGCGCCGATACCGGTTACGCGGATGGGTGTACGGCAATCAGGCCTGCGCCTAAGAAATAAGATGCGCTGGAAGCATCGCCTTCTACATATAAATGTTCCGGCGCATGATATTTGGCACCGGCCGGGATTTTAAATACACGGTAGTCTTCGTTGATGATGTCCACACCGAACTGCGCCATCAGCTTGAGCGTGATGTCAATATAAGGTTTGGAAATCAACTCGCCTACCATGTGGATTTCAAAAGCTTGTCCGGTCAAGGGCAAAGCCATCAGCAGGGCGGTCAGGAATTGGCTGGAAACATTACCTTTAATCGGAATAACGCGCTCGCCGTTGTCTTGGCGTTTGCCGACCTGAAGCGGTGGATAGTTTTCATTGCCCAGATATTGTACGTCTGCACCTGCAATGCGCAGCGCATCCACCAAATCGCCTATGGGGCGTTCGTGCATACGCGGTACGCCATGCAGATGATAGTCGCCACCCAAAACGGCAAGCGCGGCAGTCAAAGGACGGAATGCCGTACCGGCGTTGCCTAAAAACAAATCGGCGGTTTGGTTGGGAAAGCGGCCGCCGGTGCCATGAACTTTCAGACGGCCTTCAGGTAAAGATTCAATTTGAACACCGAGTTTGTCGAGTGCTTCAAGCATTCGGTCGGTGTCGTCGGATTTGAGCAAAGAATGGATTTCGCAAACGTTGTCGGAGAGTGCGGCCAAGAGCAGTGTACGGTTGCTGATGCTTTTGGAACCGGGCAGGGCAACGGTGGAAGGCTTGAGTGTAGAAGCGGGCAGGCGGATGGATTCGGTCATGGCTGGACTAAGCTCGTTTGAATTGTAAATTAGACCGATATTATACGCAGGCAAAGGCCGTCTGAAAAATGAAGAGGGCGCAATTTATTTTGTGAAAAAATGAATTTTTATATCGTTACACTATTTTTTCCAATCGTTTATTTTGAAATTTTCTGCTTCTGTTTTGTGTTTGCCGCTATAACTTATTTTGTTGTGGCAGGTATATAACCAAACACCATAAGAAAATCAGAAACCATTCTTTCCTATTTTTTCAGACGGCCTTTAATATCGGCGGACAATCATTGATAAAGTAAGAGCACGACCATGAGCCATTATCCTTTGTTTGCCGATTTGAGAGACCGTCCTGTTTTACTGGTAGGCGCAGGCAAGGTTGCCGAACGCAAGGCGGAAAGCCTGTTGTCTGCCGGAGCGCGCGTACGCGTTGTTGCGGAAACTCTGAATCCGCAGTTTCAGCAATGGGCGACTGAAGGAAAAATAGTTTGGCTGGGCGGCTTGTTTGAAGAAGCCATGTTGGACGAGGTGTATTTCGTTATTGCGGCGACGGATAATGGCATGTTTAACCGCCGTGTTTTTGAAGTGGCGGAACGACGGGCGAAATTGTGCAATACGGTGGATACGGCGGATTTGTGTTCGTTTATTGTGCCTGCCGTGGTGGATAGGGGGTCGTTGAAGATAGCCATATCCAGCGGTGGGACTGCGCCTGTATTGGCACGGAAATGGCGGCAGATTATTGAAACATTGATTCCGCTGCATACGGGCACGATGGCGCGTATTGCCGGCAAATGGCGCACAAAGGTTAAGCAAGCGCTGAATAATGTCGAACAACGCCGTTATTTTTGGGAAAAAAAGTTGTTCGACGGCCGTTTTAGTATTTTTGCGGCTCAAAACAATATCGAAGCGGCAGAACGTGAATTGATCATGCAGTTAAACCGGGAAACACCGTTTGGCGGCGAAGTGGTTTTGGTGGGCGCAGGGCCGGGTGATCCGGGCTTGCTGACCATACATGCTTTGCAGGCGATACAGGCTGCGGATACAGTGTTTTACGATGCTTTGGTGTCGGATGAAATTTTTGGCGATGGTGCGTAAAGATGCGGTGAAAATCAGCGTGGGCAAACGCGCCGGTGCGCACCATATCCAGCAGGAAGAAACCAACCGTCTATTGGTTGAGCACGCTCAAAAAGGCGAGCGTGTGGTAAGGTTGAAAGGCGGCGATCCTTTTGTATTCGGGCGCGGCGGGGAGGAAGTGCAAACCCTGCATCAGGCCGGAATCGCCTACCGCATTGTGCCGGGCATTACTGCTGCACTTGGAGCTACTGCTTATGCCGGTATTCCGTTAACCCATCGTGATTGCGCCCAAAGTGCTTTATTTGTGACCGGCCACAGCAAACACGAGGGCAGTCAGCCCGATTGGCAGACTTTGGCTTTAAGCCGCCAAACGTTGGTAATCTATATGGGCACACTTAAAGCGGCTGAAATTGCGGAAAAACTGATGGCTTATGGCAGGCAGCCTTCTACGCCTGTTGCCGTGATTTCTAATGGCACTTTACCCAATCAAACCGTTCGGACAGGTCGTCTGAAAGATTTGGGCTTGTTGGCTGCCGAAGCAGAGCGTCCGGCTTTAATGGTGATTGGTGAAGTGGTTGCCCTGCGCGATGAGATGAAATGGTTTGGAGAATTTGTCGAATGCTTTCGAAGAAGCCGCGTAAAGAGTATGGATCAAAATCAAGGCCGTCTGAATATTGGTTTTCAGACGGCCTTGCCTTATTTAAAAAGCTTGGCAATATTGCTGATAACGTTCTGCCAGTCCATATAGGATGATTGCTGTCAGCCCCCAGATGTCGTAGTGTCGGAAAGGCAGGGCGGGGAGGGCGAGGGTTTGATTGTTGTGATGAAGCTGACGGAATGTGTAGTTTTGCAGGGTTAAGGCGAAATCCAAAGGCAGATAAAAAATTTCTGCTACTTCATCGGGGTTGGCTTTGGGGTTGACAGGCTGGGTGCAAACTGCCGGAACAGGCGTAACACGGTAGCCGGAAGGCGTGTCATAAAAGGGTAGCGGCGCAAAAAGTCTGCCATGCGGTAATCGGAATGGCAGTTTCTTCATAAGCTTCTCTTAACGCCGTTGCCGTTAGGCTGTCGTCTTGGGCATCTTTGCGGCCGCCGGCAAAGGCGATTTGTCCAGTGTGCTGCCTTAAGGTCTCGGCCCTTTTGGTCAGTAAAATTTGCCACGCTCCTTCATGCAAGGCGATGCCGACCAAAACGGCTGCTTCTTTGACCGTTTGGGCGGTAACTAATTGATTGCGCTCTGCTTGCATACGGCTGCTGAAGTGTGAAGCTTGAGTTAGGAAATGGGTAAGGTGGTCGGTATTCATTTTTGGCGCTGATCGTTTTATGCAGATGAGGATTACACAAGGTTTACGGTTACCGTGTCAACAAAATAGAGTGCGTGTGTTACAGTTATGCCTGAATGATAAATAAAGCTTTGCATCTGTTCTGCAAAGTGCTTAGGCCGTCTGAAAATGCCGGCAGGTTCTCAAAAAGGATAGTTATGTTGTTTTCCCCATCCCGTATTCGAGTAGCAGCTGCGGCTGTCATGATGTTGTTCGCTACACAAACTTTTGCCGCGCCCGGCGATTCAAATACTGTTTTTGAATCGGCTAAGATTATCAAAAAGAAAAGCCGTGCCGACCGTTTTTCTCCCGAAGAGCGCGAGCAGGAGCGGATACGTCTGTTGGGTATACAAAACCGCACCTCGCAGGTTTTCACTTTGTTAAATTCAGAACTGGCTCTGCAAAAGGGTGATGCGGCCTCTGCTCTGTTTACTTATATTTTGACGTTGCATCGCACCAAATCTCCCGAAGTGGCCGAACGCGCTTTGGAGATGGCGGTTTCTTTAAATGCCTTTGAACAGGCTGAAGCCATTTACCAAAAATGGCGCGAAATCGAGCCTGAGCCTGGTGAAACACAAAAGCGTATGACTTGGTTACGTAATTTGCTGCTGGGCAAAGCCGATAAGAATTTGAGCGGATTGGACAAGGTGATTGCCGGCGGTAGTGAAGACGAGCAAAAGCGCGTGTTCCTGCTTTTGGCGCAAACCGCAGCACAACAACCGAATCTGACTAGCGATGCGGTCAAACAGGTGCATAAAAACGGCACTGAATTATAAAGACTTTCCCGGAAGCGGCGATTGCGGATGCAATTTTTTTAGTGCAAAAAGACGGTCAAAAGAAAACACGCCATTGCGGCATTGCAGCGATTGGCCAAGTTGGACAACGAAATCTTGCCGCCGACTTTTGTTACGTTGCGACTGATGGCGCAACGGCATCCTGATATTCTGGACGGCTTCTTCAAAGAGACAGACACCAAAACCTTATCTCCGATTTGGCAGGAGTTGGACATCGCCAATTTGATCGCTCATGGTCAAAATGATAAGGCATTCAAAGCGCTTGCAGACTTTGTTGGAAGAAAATCCCAAACCCTGATTTGTATATTCAGGCTGCCTTATTGTCAGCCAGCAAGACGGAAAATATTTCTGCGGTAAACAGCTATCTGGAAAAGGCTTATAAAGCCGGTACGGAGGAGCAGCGCAGCCGTGCGGCGTTGATTGGTGCGGTTTCTTATAATGATGCTGAAGAATTTGCGAAAGCCAAACAATGGCTGGACAAAGGTAACGGCTACGGCTTATACGTTTGATAAAACCATTTTGGCTGCTTCCATCGAAGCCAAACAGGGCAACCATAAAGAGGCTTGGGCTTTGGTGCAACGCGCACAAAAAATGCCCGAGCAAAGAGGACGTTATTTTGAAGCCAGTGATTTGCTGAATACGGCTTTGTTTGTATTGTCTAAAAATACCAATCTTCAAGAATCGTTGAACGCTTTGAACAGCTTGGTAAATTCCACCGAAAAATCCTTGAAAACCCAAGCTTCTCCGGAGCTGCTTGCCAATGTGTTGTATCAGCGTTCGATGGTGTATGAGAAGCTGAATCAGCCAGGCAAGGCGATTGCCGATTTGCGCCGAGTTGTTGAGCTGTATCCGGATAATCCGCACGGTTGGAATGCTTTGGGCTATACCTTGCTGTCCAGCGGCAAGGATTTGGAGGAGGCATTTAAAATGGTTCAGACGGCCTATCAAATGGAGCCGGAAAGCGCAGCAATTAATGACAGTGTAGGCTGGGCATATTATCTTAAAGGCGATGCCCAAATGGCGCTTGCCGTATATCCAATATGCCTACGAAAAAGAACCTGAAGCCGAAGTCGCCGCGCATTTGGGCGAAGTCTTATGGACGCTTGGCGACCAAGACAAGGCCAAAGAAATTTGGAATGATGGTTTGAAACGCGGAAGCAATCTCCGAGTATTAAAAGAGACAATGTCCAAATTCGGTATAACGCCCAGCAAACCGCATACTCAAAAACACAAATAAAACCAAGAGGCCGTCTGAAAAGCGTTTGATTTCAGACGGCCTATGAAGGAATATCCATGAATTTAAAACAATTATCATCGGTTGCAGCTTTATTGCTTTTGGCTGCTTGTGCGCAGCCAAACTTACCTCAGCAAAACAGTTGGCAAGCAGCAGAGCAGGTGCAGGATTTTAGCGCAGACGGTCGATTAGCTGTCAAAGTGGAAGGCAAAGGCTCTTATGCCAATTTCGACTGGACTTATCAGAATGCGGTTCAAACCATTGATGTTAATACACCGTTGGGCAATACCGTAGGCCAGCTGTGTCAAGACAGTGAAGGCGTATTGGCGGTAGACAGTAAGGGTAAAGTTTATCAGGCGGAAACGGCTGAGGAATTGAGCAGACAGCTTTTGGGCTTTGCTTTGCCGGTTCAATATCTGCATATTTGGGCTGATGGTAAACGCGTTGCCAATGCGCCATACAAAATCCTGCCTGATGGCCGTCTGGAGCAGTTTGACTGGACAATATCGCGTACTTTAAATAGTTTGGGGCAGCCCAAAACGCTTCAACTTGAGAATGCTAAGTTTAATATCCGCTTGGTGTTTGACACGGTAAACCACTCTTTAGATAAGAATGGACAAACCCGATGCGCAGCACGCAAATAGAGGATGCCATGTCTGTTTCAGAGGAAATTCAAGCCTTTCCTGCGCCGGCCAAATTAAATTTGGATTTGAGGATTACCGGCCGTAGGAGCGATGGTTATCATAATTTGGAAAGTATTTTCTGTTTGATCGGCTTATACGATACCGTTCATCTGAAAATGCGTACTGATGGGCAGATTATTCTGCATACGCCGGTCGAAGGGCTTGAGCCCGAACAGGACTTGGCTTATCGGGCGGCTAAATTATTACTGCCATATGCAAGCGTACCGCACGGCGTCGAAATCTGGTTGGATAAAGTGATTCCGACCGGAGGCGGATTGGGCGGCGGCAGCTCTGATGCAGCCACAGTTTTAATGGTTTTAAACCAATGGTGGCAATGCGGTTTGAGCAGGCAGCAACTGATTGATTTAGGTGTAAGTCTTGGTGCGGATGTTCCTTTTTTTATTTTTGGAAGAAGTGCTTTTGCCAAAGGCGTAGGCGAGAAGCTGGCTGAAATAGATGTCCCTGAACAATGGTATGTTATCGTTAAGCCCCCCGTCCATGTGGCAACAGCTAAAATTTTTGCACATGAAGGCTTGACACGGGATTCCAAACCCAGCATAATGCCGACTTTCCAATCATTACAGCCGTTTCAAAATGATATGCAGGCGGTTGTGTTTCAGGAATATCCTGAAGTTTGGAAGGCTTATGTTGAGTTATCCCAATATGGTTATGCATTAATGACCGGTTCCGGGGCTTGTTTGTTTATAGCAAGTGCATCTCATCAAGAAGCAAATACAATTTACCAACAGGTTTCTCAATCATATAAAGCTTATTGTGTGGAAGGATTAGATATTCATCCGCTGTTTCATATGATTTAGTAAGTTGGGGAGTCGTCAAGCGGTTAAGACACTGGATTTTGATTCCAGCATGCGAAGGTTCGAATCCTTCCTCCCCAGCCAAACCCTTTGTTGGGGAGTCGTCAAGCGGTTAAGACACTGGATTTTGATTCCAGCATGCGAAGGTTCGAATCCTTCCTCCCCAGCCAACACCCTTTATTGGGGAGTCGTCAAGCGGTTAAGACACTGGATTTTGATTCCAGCATGCGAAGGTTCGAATCCTTCCTCCCCAGCCAAATAAAAGCGTGTAAGTTTTCTTACACGCTTTTTTACGCTAAGAGCAAAATAACGCTGAAAAACATTTTTTTACCCGTCTTTACGCGTATAATCGCGTAATTAGTGTCTTAGACATGGGGCAGAGGGAAGCGTAATGTTTTCTGCGCGTAAATCAAATCTTGAATCAGGTGAAGATATGGCTGCTTATGACAGTTTAATGGTGTTTACCGGTAATGCAAATCCGGAATTGGCGCAACGTGTTGTCAAACATTTGGATATTTCACTCGGTGAAGCCACCGTTTCCAAATTCTCTGATGGCGAAGTAGCCATTGAATTGTTGGAAAATGTGCGTGGTCGCGATGTGTTTATTTTGCAACCTACCTGCGCCCAACCAATGACAACCTGATGGAAATTTTGACTATGGCTGATGCACTCAAACGTGCTTCTGCCGGTCGTATTACTGCTGCGATTCCTTACTTTGGCTATGCGCGTCAAGATCGTCGTCCTCGCTCTGTTCGTGTACCGATTTCTGCCAAACTGGTAGCAAATATGTTGTACTCAGCAGGTATCGACCGCGTATTGACTGTTGACTTGCATGCCGACCAAATTCAAGGTTTCTTCGATATTCCGGTGGATAATATTTACGCTACCCCGATTTTATTGAACGATATTAAACAACAACGTATCGACAATCTGACTGTTGTCAGCCCTGATATCGGTGGTGTTGTACGTGCACGTGCTGTTGCTAAATCTTTAAATGCTGATTTGGCCATTATTGATAAACGTCGTCCTAAAGCCAACGTGGCTGAAGTGATGAATATTATTGGTGATATTCAAGGCCGTACTTGCTTAATCGTAGATGATATGATCGATACGGCAAATACTTTGTGTAAAGCGGCTGTTGCCCTGAAAGAGCGCGGTGCGGATCGTGTACTGGCATACGCCAGCCATGCAGTATTCTCCGGCGAAGCAGTGAATCGAATTGCTTCTTCCGAAATTGACCAAGTAGTTGTGACAGATACGATTCCGTTGTCTGAAGCAGCTAAGAAATGTGAACGCATCCGTCAAGTTACCATTGCCGGTTTGCTGGCTGAAACGGTACGCCGTATCAGCAATGAAGAATCCGTCTCATATCTTTTCAATGAGGATGTGATGACTGGTGGCATGTTGCTGCCATAACCCGATGTCGTCTTAAGCTGGTCGCGGCCGATGACGACGATTTTATCTAAATTGGAGTATTAAACATGACTTACGAAATTCAAGCCTCTGTTCGCGAAGCCCAAGGCACTGGTGCGAGCCGCCGCCTGCGTCGCGAAGGCCAAATCCCTGGCATTCTGTACGGTGAAGGTCAAGAGCCTGTTGCTATCGCTGTAGACCACAAAACTGTATTCTACGCATTGGAAAAAGAATCTTTCCATACTGCTTTGATTAAACTGTCTTTGAACGGTGAAACTAAAGACGTTATCGTGCGTGACTTCCAAATGCACCCATTCCGTCGCGAAGTTCAACACATCGACTTCCAAGCTGTAAAAGCTGATCAACCTGTACGCATCCGCGTTCCTCTGCACATTGTTAATGCTGAAAACTCTCAAGCTGTTAAATTGCAAGGTGGTCGCGTATCTCTGTTGAACACTTCTGTTGAAGTAGTTGCTTTGCCTGCAAACATTCCTGCTTTCTTGGAGCTGGATTGTGCATCAGTAGTTGCCGGCGACATTCTGCACTTGTCAGACATCAAATTGCCAGAAGGTGTTGAAAGCGTTTCTCTGAAACGTAACGAAAACCTGGCTGTTGCTACTGTTACCGGTAAAAAACGCTAATAGGTAGTTAATATAAGAAAACCGTATCAGATAAATCTGATACGGTTTTTGTTTTACATATAAAATCATTTGCCATAAAACTTAGGCAAATGCAACAGCATATGTACTTTATAAGATTGAAGCAATTTCATTGCGAAGTTTATTAAGAAAGCGTCCATGCCGTACCCATTGAGCGGCTGATTCATAATCCTGTTGTTCAAATGCTTGTTGCAAATCTTGATATAGGTTGCTTTGTGCTTCTTGAATTTCTTGATCTAGCGCTCGGATGGCATCATGGTTTTGTTCCATTTGAGCATCCATCAATGTTTCCCGCCATTCCATCTGCTGCATGAGGAATTCTGGTGAAAACGAAGTGTGTTCAGGTGCATCAGCATCGATATTTTGACTTTTCAAGAGATAAGCAGCCCGATCAATAGGGCTTTTTAATGTGCGGTAGGCATCATTAATTGTAGAAGACATCATGACGGCTTGTTTCTGCTCAAAAGCTGAAGCAGAAGCAAATTTATCGGGATGAAAACGGGCAGCTAAAGCTCGATAGGTCTGTTCGAGTGCTTCGGTATCAATATTGAAAGATGGCTCAAGCTGAAAGAGGTTGAAATATTGAGACATGATATTAAGGGAAAAAATCTAAAGAAGAGGATTATTTTACGATATAATCCAAAAACTGTTTATACGAAAGGAAAACAATATGACCGGTAAGGTACAACACAATAAAGGCAAGATACGAGACAATGCCTTAAAAGCCTTAGTCAAATCTGATTTGTTCCGACACAAAGTAGAACGAAAAAGAAAAGGCAAGGGCAGCTATAATAGGCAAGAAGCCAAAAAAATGGCGGGATGGTTTTGATACTTTCCCGCCATTTTTCATATTTTAAACGTGGAAGCTCTCACCACAGCCGCAAGAGTCTTTGACATTCGGATTCTCAAATTTGAAACCTTCCTGTAAGCCTTCTTTGGTGTAATCGACTTGCGTACCGTCTAGATAAACCAAGCTTTTCGGGTCGATATAAACGCGCGCGCCGTGTTCTTCAAAAATCAGGTCATCCTCGTTCACTTCATCGACAAATTCAAGGTTGTATGCCATGCCCGAGCAGCCGCTGGTTTTCACACCCAAGCGCACGCCCAAGCCTTTGCCACGTTTGGTCAGGTAGTTGTTGATGTGTTTGGCTGCGTTTTCTGTGATGGTAATCATGCTTTTTTTCCTCATTTCGCAATCATTTTCTGTTTTGCCTGCTTTTTTTATTTCAGACGGCATCTTGATTATCAGGCCGTCTGAAAACGCTGTTTTGCCCACTCTATTGCGGCGGCAATGGCAGCCTTAGCCTGCGGACTGTTTTTCCAACAAGTCGAGCCAGTCAATTGTGCGCCTTGTTCCAAAATATCGTCCAAATCTGCCGCTGCTAACTTGCATATCATCCACCCCCATTTGCTGCAAACGCGTCAATATGGTTTTACCTATGCCTTTGACAGCAAGTAGGGATTGGATTTCTTCATCAGTAAAAGGCATTTCGCCTCCTTTGATTTTGCAGGTACTGGCGCACTTATATGGCAAGTTGGAGCCTATCGAGCAAATTTAGGTATTAATGACCGAAAGCTAAGTGTCTGGAAAACAGGCTTATTTGTTTTCCTGACGTTTGCGATAGTCGGCAACGGCTGCTTTTACCGCATCTTCAGCCAAGATGGAGCAGTGGATTTTAACTGGAGGCAATTCCAACTCTTCGGCAATTTCGCTGTTTTTGATTGCCAGTGCATCATCAAGGCTTTTGCCTTTGACCCACTCGGTGATCAGGCTGGAAGAAGCGATGGCGGAGCCGCAACCGTAAGTTTTGAATTTTGCATCCTCGATAATACCTTCATCGTTAACTTTGATTTGCAAACGCATTACGTCACCGCAGGCCGGTGCACCGACCATGCCGGTACCGACAGATTCGTCATTTTTGTCGAAAGTACCGACGTTGCGGGGGTTTTCGTAGTGGTCGATTACTTTATCGCTGTATGCCATGATGTGGTTTCCTTTGTGTTTTTAGTGGTGTAAATGGTTTGTTTACGAATATTCAGACGGCCTGAAGTTTAGATTTTACACGCGCCGCCTTCGCAGCCGTCATCGTTTTCCGAATCGACGCCACCTTCTACGGTAACGCCGTCAAAATCTTCAAAGCAGGTTGTCGAGATTGTCGAGGTCGAGTTCTTGTTCGTCCATGGGTTTGTATCCTTAATTTGAAGGTTGTGGCTTTTAGGTCGTCTGAAAAGGTTTTTTTAAGGTTTCAGATGTCCTTTTTAATGTCTAAGTTGATTGCCTATTACAGTTGTTTTATCAGCCATTTATAAAGGCACATTCTAAAATTGTTTGGGGTTTTCCGTTAACATTAATCGGTTTTAGTTTTGCTTGCAGGGTTTCGTATTCTTCTAAAATCAAACTGTATTTTCGAACAGGACGATATTTTCCTTTTAACACCTTGCGTGCCTGTTCCAAAGGTACATCCAACAACAAACGGGTGTAGCTGTAACCTGCGGTTTCTAATTGGAATGTCTGGCTGATATGAACCACAGGCAAGCCATAGTAAGTACCGCTGAGTTTCAAACGGGTTTGATCAAGAATGAAACTGTTCTCCATCTTCACTAAACTCCGCGCGGTGCAAAGTCATCGGCGGGTGCGCAAGATCACGGTAAGCCTTTGGCAGCTGGACTCTATTGGGGTGATTCAAACGCAGGTTTTGATATTTAGAGTCTTTATCGTTCCAGTTATCGCTTACATCACTAAATGGTTCCAACAGGTTTTCCAAACGCTTATCGAATTGGCAGCCGATTTTCAAATGATTTGAATATAGTTGACCAATCAGGTTGTGTCTGTGCTGAAACCAGCGGGGCCGAGCATAGAATCAGACAAGAAAGTAAGTGGCGTATTTTATTTTTTATTATCGTCATTTTTAGTATTTTTCTTGATGAGGTCGTCTGAAAAGGTAAAGGTCTTTGTGGATTTTTCAGACGACCTTTTCTCTTGATTAATGCGCTGCCCATTCAATCGAGTTCAAATCGATACCTTCTTTAAACATTTCCCACAGCGGCGACAGTTCGCGCAGTTTGCCGATTTTGGATTTGATCAGTTCTGCTGCGAATTGGACTTCTTCTTCGGTGGTCATGCGGCCGAAGGTGATGCGCAGGGAAGAGTGCGCTAATTCGTCGTTGCGGCCGAGTGCGCGTAAAACGTAGCTTGGCTCAAGGCTTGCGGAAGTACAGGCGGAGCCGCTGGATACGGCGAGTTCTTTGACCGCCATAATCAGGCTTTCGCCTTCGACGAAGTTGAAGCTGACGTTCAGGTTGTTTGGAGCGCGGTGTTCGAGGTCGCCGTTGATGTAGACTTCTTCGATGCCTTCGATGCCTTTGAGGAAGATGTCGCGCAGTTTGCGGTAGTGCGCCATGTCTTGCTCGAGTTCTTCTTTGGCAATGCGGAATGCTTCGCCCATACCGACGATTTGATGGGTCGGCAATGTGCCGGAACGGAAACCGCGTTCGTGGCCGCCGCCGTGCATTTGGGCTTCGAGGCGGACGCGTGGTTTACGGCGTACATACAGGGCGCCGATGCCTTTAGGGCCGTATACTTTGTGGCCGGACATGGACAACAAATCAACTTTGGCGGCTTCAACGTCGACAGGTACTTTGCCGCATGCTTGTGCTGCGTCAACGTGGAAAATGATTTTGCGTTCGCGGCAGATTTCGCCGATGGCAGGAATATCTTGAACCACGCCGATTTCGTTGTTTACCCACATTACGGAAATGAGGATGGTGTCTTCGCGGATGGCGGCTTTCAGTACGTCTAAATCAACCAAACCGTTTTCTTGTACGTCCAGATAAGTCACTTCATAACCTTGGCGTTCGAGTTCGCGCATGGTGTCGAGCACAGCTTTGTGCTCGGTTTTTACGGTGATGAGGTGGTTGCCTTTGGATTTGTAGAAGTGCGCCGCGCCTTTGATGGCGAGGTTGTTGGATTCGGTCGCGCCGCTGGTAAAAACGATTTCTTTGGAGTCAGCGTTAATCAGGGCTGCAATGTCTGCGCGTGCTTTTTCTACGGCTTCTTCTGCTTCCCAGCCGAAGCTGTGGCTGTTGGAAGCTGGGTTGCCGAAAATATCGGACAGGTAGGGAATCATTTTTTCGGCAACGCGGCGGTCAACGGGAGTGGTGGCGGCGTAGTCGAGGTATACGGGGGTTTTGACGGTCATGGTTTGCTCTTTCGTTTGGTCATCTGCCTGCGGTCTTTGCCGTAGGTCGGTTTAATGAATGTGTGTAAAGGTAACGACATGACTGCTGTCGCTGCAGTTTTTTTGTTCAATGATGCTTTGCAGCGTAACGCCGCTGAGGTAATCATTGATGGTTTTGTTTAAGTTTTCCCAAAGGTCGTGGGTCAGGCAGGGGGCGCCGTGGTTGCAGTTTGCTTTGCTGCCGCACTGCGTGGCATCCAGTCGGTCTTCGGCTGCGGAGATGATTTGTGCAATATTGATTTGCTCGGCGGGAGCAGCAAGGATATAGCCTCCGCCAGGGCCGCGTAGGCTTTCAACCAATCCGGCACGGCGCAGTTTGCTGAATAATTGTTCGAGGTAGGAAAGCGATATGCTTTGTCGTTCGCTGATGGCACTGAGTTTGACAGCGCCGGTTTGCGCGTTCATCGCCAAATCTATCATGGCGGTTACTGCAAATCGCCCTTTGGTAGTCAGTCTCATGGTGTGGTTGCCTGTGTGGGCGTTTTTTTATTAGTGGGGGAATTGTCTAATATCTGAGTGTTTCAGTCAAGTATGTGGCGGCTCGGTTTGATTGATTTGTTTAAATGGTGGCATTGGGCTGATTTTTTAAATCGGAAAATATTTTTCTTTATTTTTTTCTGTAATTTGGACTTTGAGGCCGTCTGAAAAAAAGGCTATCAACCCTACAAATATCAGGGTTAAAAATGTTTTGATTTAATATTGATAGTGATATAGATTATCAAAATTATTCTTAAAAATTTAGTTGTTTTGATGGAGTAAAAATAATGAGGTGTTTGAAATGTTCAGACGGCCTTGACCATCCATCTTTACCTTAACAGAGGCAATCGACAATGAAATCTGATTTAAGCAAAATAACCTGTATCGAAGACTTGCGCCTTGTTGCCAAACGTAAAATGCCGCGTATGTTTTATGACTATATTGACTCAGGCTCTTGGACGGAAACCACTTATCGTGAAAATACTTCGGATTTTAAAGACATCCGTTTCCGTCAAAAAGTATTGGTTAATATGGAAGGACGCAGTCTTGAGACCAAAATGATCGGGCAGGATGTGAAAATGCCGGTGGCGATTGCACCGACCGGTTTCACAGGCATGGCGCATGCTGACGGTGAAATCTTGGCGGCGCGGGCGGCGGAAAAATTCGGTATTCCGTTTACGCTGTCAACCATGTCCATTTGTTCGATTGAAGATGTGGCTGAAAACACCAGCTCGCCGTTTTGGTTTCAGCTTTATGTGATGCGCGACCGCGAGTTTATGGAAAACCTGATTAAGCGTGCGAAGGATGCCAAATGTTCGGCTTTGGTATTGACTGCCGATTTGCAGGTTTTGGGTCAACGTCACAAAGACATTAAAAACGGTCTGTCTGCGCCGCCGAAACCGACCATCGCCAATTTAATCAATTTGGCGACCAAACCAGAATGGTGTATGAAAATGCTGAACACGGAACGCCGCACCTTTCCGCAATATCGTCGGTCATGCGAAAAACGTGGGTGATTTGTCTTCGCTGTCTTCATGGACTTCCGAACAATTCGACCCGCGTCTGAGCTGGGACGATGTGGCGCGCATTAAAGATTTGTGGGGCGGCAAGCTGATTATCAAAGGCATTATGGAACCTGAAAATGCGGAAAAAGCAGCGAAAAGCGGCGCGGACGCATTGGTCGTTTCCAATCATGGCGGCCGTCAGCTTGACGATACTGTGTCTGCTATTAAGGCTTTACCTGATGTGGTCAGCGCGGTGGGCAGCGACATCGAGGTTTGGATGGACAGCGGCATCCGCAGCGGTCAGGATATTTTTGAAGGCTTGGGCTTTGGGTGCGAAAAGGTACGATGATAGGTCGGGCGTTCCTGTATGGTTTGGGTGCGTATGGTGAAGAAGGCGTAACCCGTGCGTTGGAAATCCTGTATAAAGAAATGGATATTTCCATGGCGTTTACCGGTCACCGCAATATTCAAGATGTGGATTCCAGCATTTTGCGTTCTACGCGTTGGGCATCAAGATGAATTTTAATTTTTGAAACATAGAAAAAGGCCGTCTGAAAAATCTGTTTTCAGACGGCCTTTTATAGACAACTATTTCTCGTTTTTTTGCGATACCATTCAATGAAGGCATCGGGTTTGACAAAAGCCTAATAAGGCTTCGCTATGACTGCCGTCGGCGCGGACAACAAACACGCCCGGAGGGACTGAAGAGGCCGTATTCTTTCAGTAAGGCCTGATGGTCGGGAGTGTTGGCGGTTACGTCGATTTGGAAGAAGCGCTGCATATCGACTGCTTCGTGTACCTGCGGTTGGTTGAGCGTGTAGGCGGCCATTTCTTTGCAGGATACGCACCAGTCGGCGTAGAAATCAATCAGCACGGGCTTGCTTGGATCGGCTTTCAAGGCAGCATCCATAGCGGCTTTGAGTTCGCCGACATCGGTAAACATCTTGCCGTGGTCGGTTTCTTGTCCAGCTTCGGATGGCGGAACCAGCGTTAAGAAGTGGTGCAGGGCGGTGGTTTGTTTATTAAAGCTTTGCCAGCCAAACCATGAGCCGCCAATCAGCAGTAAAAAGCCCAATACGGCGGCAACCGTTTTCAGACGGCCTTTTTGTTTGCCGGATTTCGCCAAAAGCATCAGGGCGGGAACAATCATCAGCAAGGTGTAGAGGCCGACTACTGCGAAATAAGGCAGATGCGGTGTGGCAAGGTATACGGCAACGGCCAGCAAGATGAAGCCGAATGCGTATTTGATGCCGTTCATCCAGTCGCCTGCTTTAGGCAGGATATGGCCGCCGAATGTGCCGATGATGATGAGCGGTACGCCGGTGCCGAGTGCCAAAACATAAAGCGCAAGTCCGCCCAATACGGCATCGCCGGTCTGACCGATATAGCCCAAAGCAAATGCCAGCGGAGGCGCAACGCATGGGCCGACAATCAGGGCGGACAAAATACCCATGATGAAGACGGAAATGATTTTGCCGCCGGAGAGTTTGTTGCTTTGGTTTTGGAAATAGGATTGGACGGAGTTGGGTAGCTGGATATTGAAGAGGCCGAACATGGACAGCGCCAGTATCACCATCAACGCGGCGGCGGCAAGTACAACCCACGGCTGTTGCAGCCATACGGTCAACAGCGCGCCGGTCAAACCGGCAATCACGCCGACCAAGGTATAGGTCAATGCCAAGCCTTGTACATACACCATAGACAAGGTGAACGCGCGACCTTTACCGGCTTTTTTATCGCCCACGACAATGCTGGAAACAATCGGCAGGAGCGGATACATACAGGCGGTAAAACTTAAGCCCAAACCTGCGACAAAAAACGCCAACAGGTTGGCGTTTAAAGTATCCCAAGAGAGCTTGAAGCGGCTGCTGTCGGGATTGTTTGTAGCGGGCTGCGTGGGCATTTGGCCGTCTGAAGAGGCAGATGGTTGTAAAAAGCGGTCTTTGGCAGAAACCGGCTCATCGCTTTGCGGTTGGTAAACTCCCGTTGCCTTTTACGTCAAACTCGGTGTCCACCGGCGGATAACACACACCCACTTCGGCACAGCCTTGATAAGTCAGCGTCAGTTTGTATTGCGGCGCGGCTTGTTTGTAAGGCAGGTCAACCTGTGCGGTATGGTGGTAAACCGTTTGTTTGCCGAAGAATTCGTCTTCTTTTTCTTCGCCTTTGCTGAATTTGGGTTCGGCCAAGACTTTGTCAGGATCGGTCGCTGCAACGATTTTGGACTGGTACATATAGTAGCCGTCAGCGATTTTGAACTGCACGCTGATGCCTTGATCGGTTACATTGACTTGAGGCACAAAGGCTTGCTCGGGTGGCAGCAAATCATTGGCATCTACTGCGAATGCGAAGCTGCTCAAGCCTAAAAATGCAATGAGGAAATAAAGGAATTTTTTCATAATATCCACGGATATGCCGTTGAGAAACCGTCATTATAAATGATGGGGAAAACAATCGGCTTAATTTAAGTTAAAGATTACGCGAGTTGTCTAATTCTTTTGAATTATATCGGATTGCAGTTAACCGTACATGAGCGATAGTCTCATGTTATCGTTCAATTTATGCCAAAGGCCGTCTGAAACGTTCAGACGGCCTTTGTTGCTATTCAGCTTGGCTTAAGGATAAGCGATATAAGCGTAAGCGGAATGGTTGTGTATTGATTCGAAGTTTTCGCTTTCGACGACGAACGATTCGATGCGTTTGTCGGCAATCAACACCGTGGCCACATCGCGAACCATGTCTTCGACAAACTTCGGATTTTCGTATGCTTTTTCCGTTACATACTTCTCGTCAGGGCGTTTGAGTAAACCGTAGAGTTGGCAGCTTGCCTGTGCTTCGACATAATCGATGATTTCTTCAATGCCTACATCCGCGTTTGCAATCAGGCTGACCGTCACATGCGAACGTTGGTTGTGCGCGCCGTATTGGGAAATTTCTTTGGAACACGGACACAAGGAAGTAACCGGAACCATTACTTTCAGACTGTGGCTGTATGTACCGTTTTTGATTTCGCCGGTCAGGGTAACATCATAGTCAAGCAGCGATTGGATGCCGGAGACAGGCGCACTTTTCTTGCGGAAAAACGGGAAGGAAACGCTGATTTTGCCGGAATGCGAATCCAACAGGGCAACCATATCAGCGGTCAGTTTGTGCAGCGTATCAAAATCCAAAGCATCGGTTTGTTTTTTTCCATCAGGGCGACAAAGCGCGACATATGCGTGCCTTTTTTTGGTCGGCAGGCAGGAAAAACCGTCATGGTCAGGCGGGCGACGGTGGATTGTTCGCCTTCTTTGCTTTTGAGGGAGATTGGAAAGCGCAGGTCTTTGATGCCGACCTGATTAATCGGCAGGTTGCGTAAATCGCGGCTGGATTGCACGTCTGCAATGGCGTTCATGCGTGGTATGTCCTTCATGATAGGATTGTTGAGATGCGTGTGGAGGGAATCGGCTCGTATCGGCCGATTTGCAAATGCGAGATTATATCACTTGCTTTATCTGCCTGCATTGATTGTTTCTATTTTTCAGATAGTGATAAAATCTTCGATTATTCACATCTACATAGGCAGAGATCAAATGAAATTCGCCACGAAAGCCATCCATTCCAGCTACGATTGCGACGAACACAACCGTGCGCTGATGCCGCCGATTTATCAAAACAGTATGTTCGCGTTGCACGAGATTGGCGAAAATGTGCCTTACCGCTATTCGCGCCTGAGCAACCCGACCCGCCAGATCTTGGAAGACACTGTTGCCGATTTGGAGCACGGTGCGGCCGGTTTTGCGTTTTCCAGCGGTATGGCGGGAATTGATGCCGTGTGGCGTACTTTCCTGCGCCCGGGCGATACCATTGTCGCGGTCGCCGATATTTATGGCGGCGCTTATGATTTATTGGTCGATGTTTATCAAAAATGGGGTGTAAACGTTGTTTTTGCCGATTTGGGAAATCCGGATAATTTGGACGAGTTGCTCAAAGCACACAATGTCAAACTGGTTTGGCTGGAAACGCCGTCCAATCCGCTTTTGCGCTTGGTAGACATCAAAACGCTTGCCGCAAAAGCCAAAGCAGCCGGTGCGCTGGTCGGCATCGACAACACCTTTGCCACGCCGTATCTGCAACAGCCGTTGGATATGGGTTGCGATTTTGTATTCCATTCCGCTACCAAATATTTGTGCGGCCATTCGGACGTACTGATGGGCGTAGTCGTTGCCAAAACCAAAGAGCTGGCTCAGCCTTTGCACGACATGATGGTGCATACCGGTGCGATTGCAGGCCCGATGGACTGCTGGCTGGTGTTGCGCGGTATCAAAACGTTGGCCTTGCGCATGAATGCCCATTGCCAAAACGCACTCGAAATCGCGCGCCGTTTGGAAGCCCATCCTGCCATTGAAAAAGTGTTCTATCCCGGCCTGCCGTCGCACGAACATTACGAACTGGCCCAAGCACAAATGCCCAAAGGCATCGGCGGCGTAGTTACGGTTTATCTCAAAAACGACACGCGTGAAGCGGCCAATAGCGTGATTAAAAACATGAAACTGGTCAAAATGGCTTCCAGCCTCGGCGGCGTGGAAAGTCTGGTCAACCATTGCTATTCCCAGTCCCACAGCGGCGTACCGCATGATGTGAAAATGGAAATGGGCATCAAAGTCGGCCTGCTGCGTTTCTCGGTTGGCATCGAAGATGTGGACGATATTTGGAACGATATTTCCAAAGCATTGGATACGACTTTGTAAATAAGGCTTAAAGGCCGTCTGAAGGTGGATAGTTTTTCAGACGGCCTTTAAATTATGGTGATTAAGATGAATATCCCTGAAAAATTTATTCGTCCATTCCCCTCTCCGGAAGAAGTTTTTTCTGAAGAGATAGAGCGACACGCGAAACATTTTTTACCCATTTGTTCGCTTAATCTTCAATTTATACGTCCTGATAGTGAAGAGTTTTGGATACATTTCGTCCAGCCTGCGGAAATTCATTCGGGTTGCGTAGGTGAGCATACATCGGCATTTCATGACCGCTATAATTTTGAGGACAGTATTTGTTTTGATGTCGATGAGAATGGTAAATATCGATTTAATGGTGATTGGCGTTTTTTTATTTTGGAAAACAAGGAAATGCCGTCTGAAATTAAAATCAGAATAATGGAACAGGCGCAAAAGATTGCGGAAAAACAGGGTATGAGTTTTGATCAGGCAGCTTGGTATAAAACGCCGCATATTTATCGGCAGGATACGCAGGAAGAATTAGAAAACGTATATAGAATCAATCATCTTTGTTTTAATGTCATCAAAAATTTGTATCTGAAATATGGAAAATTCCTTCAGGGATATGTACCTATTGAGCTGGACAGCAAATATACTTTGGAAGAATTGGTTGCACTAAAGGAAGCTGCAGATTCACAATGTCAGGATGACGGGTCGGATAGAGATTTGATTGAGGATGTCGGCGGATTATCAGAGGGTATGTTGGAAGAAGGTTTCAACCATATTGATGAAATGTTCCAAGAAGAGTACGGTAATTTAGTGGATACACCCAAACGAGACGATGGAAAAGTTTTTCCTTATGTCGGCTATTTGAGCGGATATAAATTTCAGGAATATGGTTGCGATGAGTTATATCTATTTTTTGATGCAGACAGTAAAAAAGCCGTTGTCCGTTTGGTTTACAGTTAAATGATAAAACAGATTTTAAAAAAGGATGAATCATGAAAACCCTTATTTCAGCAATGATTGGTGTATTTGCATTGGCTGCTTGTTCTACCCCTGCCGATAAGCCTTTACCTCATCAACCACAAGCTTCTTCTGCTAAATCGTCTGAATCACATCAAATGAAAATGCCTACTTTAGCCGCCAAATGGCGTGTTGTCGCTTTCAATAAATTCTCCGAAAAAGAGTTGGCGGATAAAAACGCCTATTTGGATTTCAGCAAAATGCCCTAAGGCGCATGGCAATATGGGTTGCAACGGTATGATGTTTCAAGCGAATGTAATCGGAGCGGGCAAAATTGATTTTTGGCCATATTGCGGTAAGCATGATGCTGTGTGAAGACATGAAGCTGGAAGATGCGTTTTTGCGCAAACAAAGCGTGTGGAACTATCGTTTTGACGGTAACGATTTGATTTTGGAACAAAAAGGCATCAGTATCCGTTTGCGCCGTGAATAATCTTAAAGGCCGTCTGAAAATAAATATTTCAGACGGCCTTTTGAATCTTTATAATAAGCCCTATTTGAAACTGATACCAAATATCAAGGAAACCTATTATGGCAGCTTCTCCAGAAGCCAAGTTTACCGAAGAAAAAGTCTTATGGATTAAACACCATACGCCTAAGTTGATGACTTTTGCCATCAGCCGTCCCGAGTCCTACCGTTTTTCGGCAGGGCAGTTTTCGCGTCTTGGTTTCCGTGACGGCGAGGGCTTTATTTGGCGCGCGTATTCTGTCGTTTCTGCCGAATACGCCGATACGCTTGAGTATTTCGCGGTGTTAATTGAAGGCGGCCCGATGTCGGCGCGTTTTGCTGCAATGAAAGAGGGCGATACCATTTTGCTGGATAAAACGGCTACCGGTTTCCTCTTGCCCGAGCGTTTCCCCGACGGCAAAGATTTGGTCATGCTCTGCACGGGTTCCGGCATTGCGCCTTTCCTCTCCATTATCGAGCAGCCTGAAATCTGGCAGCGTTTCGACCGTTTGGTCTTGGCGCATTCCGTCTCTTACGCCGACGAGTTGATTTTCAACCAACGTCTTGCCGATTTGAAAGAGCATCCGCTGATTGAAGAATATTTCCATAAATTCACTTTTGTTCCGGTTACCACGCGTGAGGAAACGGAAGGCGCATTGAGCGGCAAACGGATTCCCGAATTGCTGAAGAATGGCGGCTTGGAAGAAAAAGTCGGCTTCAAGTTCACCAAGGCCGATACGCGCTTTATGGTCTGTGGCAATCCGGCAATGGTCAAAGATACTTTCCAAGCCCTGATGGATTGGGGCTACGCTATGCACCGCAACCGCATCCCCGGCGAAATCATGATGGAAAATGGGTTCTAAATTCATTCGCAATATACAGCCGTATATAGAAGTGTACAAACCTGCTTATAAACAGTATATTAAGCGGGTTTTTATTTTGCTTGTAATATACGGCGATATACGGAAAACCACTCAAAGCAACATTAATCAGGGGGGATTTTCTGGGGTATATTTTGTGAAGGTTAGGAAAAATGGCGGAATCCAACCGTTTGACGCAGCGGAAAATTGACACGGCCAAGCCGGGGGATAAGGCTTATAAGCTTTACGATGGCGGCGGGCTGTTTTTGTTTGTGCATCCTGCCGGTGGGAAATACTGGCGGCTGAAATATCGGTACGGTGGCCGTGAAAAGGTGTTGTCTATCGGTGTTTATCCGGTCGTGACCCTTAAGGCGGCGCGTGATGCGGCTTTTGAGGCAAAGCGGCAGCTTTATGAGGGGATAGACCCGGGTGCGTTGAAGCGATCTGCAAAACAGGCGGCGCGGGCGGCGGCCGGTGGGCAAAGTATGGTCGATTTGGGCGCGGCATGGTATGAATCGCGGGTGGGTAAGCTGGCTAAAAATACGTTGGATGGCGACAGGGCGAGCCTTGCGCATATCAATGAATTTTTCCGAAAGAATACGGATATTAATTCCATTACGGCGCTGGATATGTCTGAGTTTGTGGAATGGCTGAATGCCAAGAATATACCGGCACGGGCAACGCGTGTAATGCAGATTGCTGAAGCGGTGTGGGATTATGCTGTTCGTAAGGGCATAGTTATCAGTGATAGGCGTAATCCTGTCGAAACGGCCAAGGGTTTGCTTACGTCTTATCAATCCAAGCCTGAAGCGCATTTGGCTGAAAGCGAGTTGGCATTGTTTTTTTATTCGCTCTTGAAAGATGAGAGAATTACGGCTTTGGCCAAGTATCTGGTATTGCTTACCGCGCTGATTGCGCCACGGAGTGGGTCGATAGTGGCCAGCCGGTGGGAAAATGTGGATTTGGATCGTAAAGTCTGGCTTATGCCAGGCGAAGATATGAAGATGCGGAATGATTTTTTGATTCCGCTGTCTGATTGGTCGGTGGCATTGCTGTCTGAGCTGCGTGAGGTAACGGGTCGGCATGAATTTGTTTTTTTCCGGCCATGCGGAATGATAGTGTATCGGGTACTGTCGGCGTAAAGCTTGGGCATCAGGCGATTAAGCGGTGTGGTTATGATGGCCGGCATGCCGGTAAATCGAATGCTACCATGCACGGCTTTAGGCACTTGATGACGAATATCTGCCTAGTGAATGGCAAGGATATTCTGACGATGGATTTGGCGCTTGGGCATGTGAGCAAATCGGCGTTAAAGCGGGCGGGGTTTTCTTCTTTGCCGCATTATCTGACAGCTCAGGAATTCAGATTTAATGAGCGGCGTGAACTGGCGCAATGGTATAGTGATTATTTGCGCCGGTATTATGATCAGGCTGTGGCGCGGCTACATGGGGAAGGGATAACGGATTTCTTTGGTAATTGGAAGATGTTTTATCAGGATTGAGATTATTAAACAGGCCGTCTGAAATTTCAGACGGCCTTTGTGTTGTCATTGGTTTGGTTTTTGTTGCTGTTTTTGATTTCTGTGGTTTATGTCGTTGGTTAGTTTGTTCAGTAGCGGCGCGGTTTGAGCGTGGGCTTGGATTAAGTGACCGTAGTCGGCCAGGCTTAATATTTCGATTGCTTGTTCGACGGCGGATTCGAGTATTTTGATTTCGTCGCCGGTGGCTACGAAGCGTTCGATGTTGTTTTTTCGGATTTGTTGGGCTTCGAGTGTGTCGCTGACGTGGTTTACAAAATAATCGCGGGCGATGCTTAGTTTAATGCGGGCGATTTCTTGTACGGTGTCATCGGCTTGGATTTTGGTGCTTTGTAGGATGAGGACTAATTCAACCATGAGGTAATTGGTACAGCAGGCAGCCCATAAGTCGGTCTCGTTGGCTGTTCCTGCTTTCAGGTGGTCGATGTACTTCAGCAGTGGGCCAATGGCTTTGTCGATTTCGTTGACGGTCAGGCTGCGACGGCTGGTTTTCATGATAGCTATCATGTGGGGGTATGCCGTCAAAGGTTTTGGGTTGGTACCGTTTTTCTCTTTTTCATGCTGCTTCCTTGGTGTGCCATCGGCCCAGTAGCTGAACCGATGGCGGATAATGCGTTCGATGATGATTTGGATGATGATCAGGGCTAATTTAATGATGGTGGGCATAATCGATCGTTTCCTGTACCCAATCTTCTTTTTGCATTGCTAGTCTTTCATAAAAGTAAACCAGAGTGTTTGACCTTTTCTGTTTGTTGTGTGACCGAACAGTGGTTTGTATGGTGTTAATTCTAAAACCGCTTTGTTTGATATTTGGTTTTCATTCCATTTGAAGATCAGTATTCCGCCGATTTCCAATACTCTGAAGCATTCAGCAAATCCTTGTTTAAGGTCATCTTGCCAGCTTTGGGTAAGCTTGCCGTATTTAAGGGCCAGCCATGATTTTTCCCCGGCGCGGATGAGATGGGGTGGATCAAAAACTATTATCTTGAAGCTGTTGTCGGGGAATGGTAGGTCTCTGAAATCCAGTTTTATGTCAGGGTGAATTTCCAGATGCCGGGAGTAGTTTCGATCTTTAAGAGTGTGTTCTTCATAGCGGAGGTCTCCAAATAGAGTGCGTTGGTCGTTTTTGTCAAACCACATCATGCGGCTACCGCTGCAAGGGTCTAGTATTTTATGTTTCATGGTTCGTAAACCAATCCGCCGCCGATTAATTCGGGATGGGCGTCAAAATCGATGCAGCCATGATCGGGATTGCACTCTTGGGCGGCTGTATTTTCATGGTGGGCAATGGCTGGGGCGCAACCATAACCGAGTGCGGCGGCTAGGATGGCGATGATTAGTGTGTAGCGGATTTTCATTTCAGACGGCCTTTCTTAAAAATATCGGGGATTGCGTCCATTAATGATTCTGCAACCATTTCGGCGCGGTCTTGCGTTAATGCTTTAAAAATTCGGTCTTGCTTTGAGCGATTTGGAAATTTGAATTGCCATGTGGAGTTGATCGATTTAACTGTCCCACTTGCTTCGAAATGTGAATTCGGGATATTAAGCACGAATATCGATTGGTAGTTATTGCGATGCTGTGTTTGAATTTTCAGCATGAGCCGGCCATATTTTGTGCGGTAGATTTTACGTTTCATTTAATCAGCCTTTCTCCATGAGCCTTTGGGCATAATTTCGGTAATATCTTCATTTGCCCATTTTTTTGAAATTTTTTTCTAATGGGACTTTGGGGTAATTTTGTCCGGGTTTGACTTCTAAGCTATCGTATTGAACAGTGATGCCGTCAAAATGAATAACTTGTCGATCGTTATAAAAATCTCCTTCAAAGGGGAGGCGGATGATTTTTGGGCGTTTAGCTGAATAGACTCAGCCTGTTTTAATCTCTAAATTATTTTGCATTTCACATGCTCCCTAAATGGATGGTTTGTACTAATTCTTTTAATGCAGTTTTGACTGCTTGCTGTGGTTCGCGGTGTCCGCCGGTTCTGACGAGTTTTTCTCCGGATTCGTTGCGGATGATGCAGCTGTAGTAGGTCAGACAGTTGGTTGTGGTGTTAGCGTTTACGTCAATCCGCAATAGGTAGGTTTCTTGGACTTGGGTAGTCATGCGACGGCTCCTTTTGGGTTGTTGGTTTTTGCGGCTTGAGCGGCCAACCATGCGTCTATGTTTGATTCAAGCCATACTGTTACGTTGCAGGCGATTTTGAAGGGTTTGGGGAAAGTGGCGTCATAGCGGGTGTTGTCGGGGTTGCATTTAGCCCAGACAAAGGGAATGCTTACCCCCAGCTTTTCGGCGACTTGTTTGGCGCGTAGGGCGCGGTCGGTATATTTTTCTGAAGTCATGGCGGTTTCCTTTGGTTTTGTTTAGTCTGGTCGTCCGAAGTAAATATCTACATCGGCGAGAGATGTTTGAATTTCTTCGGCAATGTCTTGCGCCGCCTGTTCGGCATTCCATGTTTGCGGCGCGGTGTTCGCGGGTTGTGCCTCGCATCCGCCGTATGCGGCAATGATGAGTAGGGATGTTGAAAACAGGAGCCAGTTAAAAAAATCTTTGCCATTTCCCCGCCCCTTTAGTCGAGTGCGCGCACCGATTCGCCGATATAGGCTTGCGGCCAGCTTTGGCGGATGATTTCCAGCGCGTCCGCCTTGTTGTCGGTTTGAATGTGGTTTCGGAGGATGGTGCACCGTCCATCTTCTGTTTCGGCGATGGAGGCGATTTCGACGTCTTCGCCGCCGTGGCACGGCAGCATGACCGGGTAGGTTTTCATGGGTATTTTCCTTTTCTGTCGGCCTGCCGCATGGCAGGGGTTTCAAATTTTTGCCGTCCTTGCAACGGCTTGGCGTTTAACGCACGCTTGCGTCGTGGTAAGATACGAGTACCAATCAACCCCACCACAAAGAGGTGAAATATGTCTAACCAACCTTCCCTGCCGCCTGCGCCAAACAGCCCGACTCCGAGTCGGGAGAGCCACGTTCCGCGCATAGTGCCGCCGAAACCGGTTGAGCCGCCGGGGAAATAACTGTGCGAGGTGTCGAAATGTCCGACGAAGAGTGCCAAGATTTGGTTTTTAAGGTAGCCTATTCTTTCTGTTACGAAAAAATGATGTACAAGTTTTGGGGCAGACTGGATAAGCTGTGTTCCATGCTGCTGCTGCTGCTTTCCGCCTCCGTTATGGCTTCGTTTGCTTCTGCAACCTGCCTTGGATTGGCGGTAGCGGCGGTTTCTGTTTTGCAGTTTGTTTACGCTCCCGGCGTTAAGGCTGTGCAGTCCAAACAGGCGTTTGTTTCCTATTCGCGGCTGTATGCGGATTTACCGGATTTGGATACGGCGCAGATCAAATTCCGGATGAACGAAATGCTGCCTGCCGATTCCGATGCCATCGGCCTGCTTGCCCATCCGGCCTATCTGGCCGCCTGCGCTATGTTGAACCGGATGCCGCCTACATACCCGCCGCAGCGGGAAATGACGCTTTGCGAACGGGCCGCTGCGCACTTTGCTGGGGAATTCCCGGAATATCGCGGCTGATGATTCCCATCCGCCTGCCTGTCTGCACAATCCCGCACAACTGGCGGCCTATATCAAACTAAATGTCGAGTCGGCGGATTTGCCGAAGCTGACGCGCGTCGAAAAACTGGCCGCCTGTTTTTGCGGGTAGCCGTTTCGTTCCGGCTGCCGCCCCTTTCGGGGGCGGGATGTCTTATGCCTTCGCTTCTTTCCAGCATTTGATGCGGCTTCTTGCCGTTTCCAGGGCGGCGGCTTCGGCCTTTTGCCTTGAGTGGCCGAAATAGACGACCAAGTCGGAAGCCTGCTGCCTAAATTTTTTTCTTTCACAAACGCCTTAAACTCTTTCAGGTCTTTTTTTGGTCTGTTCGGCTGTTTCTTTGATAAAACCAGCCGCCGGCCACCATTACTTTTTCGCGCGGGGCGTTTGCTTTGCAGGTGTTTAATTCGGCATTCAGTATTTGCAGGGTGCTTTTCGTTTTTCATTTTTTGATTCCTTGGTGTTTCGTTTTGATGGAATCAATATTAGCGTAACGCTAATATATAAGCAATAGCGTAACGCGTATTATTTTATAGCGTTTTTGATTTACAAGATAATATTTTTTTAGCGTTTTGCAAAAAAGTATGAAAAAGAGGCTACCTGAATTTTTCAGGTAGCCTTTATTGAGAGAAATGGCGTTATCGAAATTGTTTTAAAAACCCCAGCTCCCCTTTATTTTTCCCAATAATATGAATATTATCCGCATCTCCCGGGCGAACTTCTTCATCGCGGTATTTGGGGTTATCGCTTATTATCAGCAAAAACCCCGGTTGAGGTCATTTGCAGGCGTTTGGCTCTTCTGCCCGCTGGAGTATGGATAACATAAAGCCCATCTCCATCAAAATAATCAATCCCGGTATCTACAAATAGGATTTCATCGGACTCTATTGTGCCACTCATCGAATCGCCTGTGCCAGTAATGATGTGGATGCGTGATATTGCGCCGCCAAAATGTGTTTTTGCCCATGATTCAGCTACGGCCACAAAATCGACAATCTCAACCGGTGTATCGTCTAATGTTCCTACACCCATTGTGGCCTTAACATTTAACACACTGAATTTAATATATCCTTCCGGCACAATATAGCCATCACCTAACATCATTACGCTATCCAACGGCTGATCAAACCATGCGCGCGGTTTGCCGGTGGCAATTTCTATCTCGCGCGCTGTTTCAGACTTGAGCGAGCGCGGCTTGCCGGTTCGAGAATCAGGGGAGGCATTCAGCCATTGGCTAATTTGAGAGGCTGATTTGTTGATGGCTTCGCTCAATTTGCCTTGTCCGCCGTATTCGTCAATTAGCATTTGCAGGCGTTGGCGGTAGGTTTCTTCGATAGTTTTCATAAATTTTCCCTTTCTGATGTTGTATTTTAGCAATTTGCTAAATTTATACTATACGCGAAACGCTTGCTTTTTATTTAGCGTTTCGCTAAACTATAAAAAACGTTGGAGATAAAAATGAATTTAAATGAATACCTAAAAGCGCGGCGGGCGTGGTTCGCTGGTAGCGCTGGCCGAAAAAAATCGATGCTCATGCGCCAGATGTGAGTAGTTGAGCTTCAGGCCGCCGCCCCGTTCCGCCAGTCCGTTGTGCTGCGATTGAGGCCGCCACCGATGGAGAGGTTACCCGCAAAGACCTCCGCCCGGATGACTGGCAAGAGATTTGGCCTGAATTAGTTGAGGTGTGAAATGAATGAAATTGTAATTGCCGATAAGACCATTCGCCTTTCAGATGGTTTGTATTGCTTGAATGATTTGCATAAGGCTGAGGCGGTGAAAAAAACGATATGAGCCGAATCGGTGGCTTAGATTATTGCAAACATCTGAGCTAATTCGAGAGTTGGAGTTTGAACAATGTGAACCGCAGATTTGCGGTTCAATGAAAAAAATCAATCACTTAGTGAACCCCAGATATGGGGTTCAATGAAAAATCAATCACTTATCAAAACCATTAAAGGTTTTGGAAAAAATCAAGGGACTTTCGCCTGCCGTGAGTTGGTTTACAGCTATGCGATGTGGATTATTCCGAAATTTCATCTTCAGGTTGTCCGTGCTTTTGATGCGTTGGTATCGGGTCGGACGGCTGCATCGGCGGTTTGCCCGAACCAGCTGCCGCCGTCGGTGATTCCGTTTGAGTTGTCGGTGCCGCGTACTGCCGATGAGGTGCGCAAGCTGGCATCGCAGTTGGCTTTGGAGCGCCGTTCGCTGGATTTCAAAATTGCGCGTGCCCATCCGTGGTTAAGGTTTTGGGATGATTTGGAAGCTGAGGGCGGCGGTGCCGGCTTGGTTTTGCGTTAATTCTGTCGCCTTTGGTGACTGTGTCTTGAAATACCCCTGATTCCGATACGCCATGTCGGGATGTTTTTCCACCTGCCTTTTCCATTAGAGGGGGGGGCAGGCTTTTTTTACGCCTAAATTTTGTATAAGGCCGTCTGAAATGAATAAATTAGACTTTAAATCTGTTGCTGATGCTGCTTTGAATGCGGTGGATAATTTGCTGGCGGAATGGTTGCCCGGCGGTAAGTATAAGGGGCATGAGTTTTTTGCGTTGAATCCGACACGCGCGGACCGTCATTTGGGTTCATTTGCGGTGAATACGCATTCGGGCGCATGGGCTGATTATGCGACTGATGATGCCGGCGGGGATCTGATCAGCCTTTATGCTTATTTGTTTACGCATGGCAATCAGGGCGATGCGCTTCGTGCTGTGGCTGAACGTTTAAATATAGGTGGCTTTGAGCCGGTGGAGCGTGTTCTTTGGGATGGTACTCCGAACTTTGGTAAATCTGGTCGGTCGCGGGAAACGTGGACGCCGATTGTGCCGGTGGATGAGGCGAAATTGGGCTTTTTGCGTGGTTCGTCGTCGTTTAAATTCCGCGCTAGGGATAAGAGGGTTGACCGGCAGGCAGTTTATCGTGACGAGCAGGGCCGTCCGTTGATGGTTATCCAGCGTTTTATAGGTACTGACGGGCATAAGGAAGACCTGCCGTTTGCATGGTGTCAGAATGGCAAGGGCGAGCAGGAATGGCGGAATCGTCGTGTGCTTGAGCCTTTGCCGTTGTATGGTTTGGATGATTTGGCACGCCGCCCGAATGCGCCTGTTTTGTTGGTCGAGGGGGAGAAATGTCGGGACGCGGCGGCAAATTGCCATGATTTGGCTGATTATGTTGCGGTGTCTTGGCATGGTGGTGCGAATGGTTGGAAAAAATCCAACTGGCAGCCACTTGCCGGCCGTAGGGTGGTGTGTTGGCCGGATTGTGATAGTCAGCGCCGAAAACGTTCCAAAAAAGATGCTGATGAGGGTTTGAGCGAATGGGATATGCCGTATTTGGATTATTTGGAACAGCCGGGTATGGCGGCGATGTTGGGTATTGCGGCGGTATTGGTTGATTTGGGCTGTTCGGTCGAAATCGCGGATATTCCACGTCCTGGCGTTTGGCCAAGTGGCTACGATATTGCTGATGTGTTGGTGGATACTGAGCCGCTTACCAGTGTTCGGGCGGTGATGTCCGCTTTGCGGACGTATCCTTTTGTGGATGATTCCGACCCGGCAATCTTCCCGCGCCCTTCTGATAATATGAGTGGGTGCGATGCACCGCACCCACAAGATCAAGGGGGCGGCGCGGGGGCGGATGTTGAACATTCGTCTGTGGGTAGCCGTGAAGGTTTGGTCATGCAGGAATTGATGGATAATTTTGCTCAAGTCGGTTTGAAGGAGCGTGTTATCTCTTTGAAAACAGGGGAAATTTTTAGTTTTCGTCAGTTGGGCAAGATTTTCGGCAAAGAGGCGGTGCTTGGTTGGTCTTATAAGGCTAAACGGCAAAAGGTTGAGGAATTTGAGGCTGAAATCATCGGTAAGCGGTTGAAGTTGGAGGCGTTGGCCAAGATTGATGATATGTTTGCGGATATGATTAACCGCTATATTTATTTGGATGGGACAACTGATGCTTTTGATATTAAGTTGGATTCGGTTGTGTCATTGGCGGCGGTAAAGGCGGCGTGGCTGGAGCAGTTTGATGATTGGTCGAAATCTCCGGCGCGAATGGTATGCCCGATCTCAAATTATGTTTTTGAGCCTGATTTGCCGTGTGGAGTATCGTTTAATGATGATAATTTAGTCAATTATATCAATATGTTTCGTGGTTTACCTGTGCCTGCGGTTTTTCCGGAGGTTGAGACGGCCAAGGATGTGTCGATTGATGATTTGAAGGCGCGTTTCCCCGGGTGTAAGCATATCATTGGCTTGATTGAAAATTTATGTGCCGGCAATGGTAATAAGGCTGATGCATCTGTTGAGTGGGTTTTGAATTGGTTGGCTTGCCGCTTCCGCTGGCCTGAACGTAAGCCTGCAACGGCTTTGGTTTTCATCTCTGAAACTCAGGGGTGGGTAAATCGACGTTCGGTGAGCGTGTTGTTAAGGGTTTGTTTGGTGATTATTTGCGCCAACTTGACCAAAATGCGCTGGAATCTCGCTTTAATGCGGTTTTGTTGTTTGCGTTGGTTACAATTTTTGAAGAGATCAGTCCGTCTGATGAGCGAATGAATATCATCGGTAAGCTTAAAAATATGATTACGAGTGATGTGATTATGGTGGAGCGCAAAGGGCGCGATGCTGAAAAACATTCGGATTATAATTCGTATATCATTTTTTCGAATGATGAGCGTTCGATACCGATTGAATCAAATGACCGTCGTTTTATGGTATCAGGTTGTAGTCGGAAATTCACGGATGATATGTATGCTAATTTGGATGCAGAATTGAAAAATGGCGGTATTGAGGAATTTGCTGCGTTTTTATGTGCTTTGCCGTTGATGTACACCAATGATCAGGGGGAGCGTGTACCGTTTAATCCGCATTCTAAACCGTTGATGACGCCTATTAAACGCCGAATGATTAATCTGAATAAGTCGGGCTGGGAGGCGTTTTTGGATGATTGGTATAATGGTGATATTGATGTGCCTTTTATTACTTGTGCAGCGGCGGATTTGTGGAAGGTTTACAAGAAATGGTGCTACGATACTAAGACTTTTAGTATGACCCAGAAGAATTTTTATTCAAATATGGCCAAGCGCTTACAAGATGTGAGAACTTGGGTTAGAATGAATGGATATGACAAGAAGCGGTTGCGTATCTTTGTGGTGCCACATAATTGGTTGCGCCCGGAAATGCAGCAGCTCTTCCCACAGCCCAACACAGATAATACTGCCCGTGATTCGGAGGATGCTGTCAGTAAGATGGATTATTACGGCAATCAGGTGGCGGAATTTAGCCGCATTTTAGAAAAGTTGTCGTTGTAATTTTGGTTTGTCCATATTTTTGATGGTTTGTCCATATTATGGGGTCTTCTGAAAGCCTTATAAACCGTGGTTTGTCCAGTTTGTCCAGATTGTCCATAGGTCAAAACCTTATACGCGCGTAATGATTTTTTTCATTACGCGCTTTTTGTGTATACATGGTTTTTATTTTTTTATTTTTTTACTTCCACATACGGACTTACTTAAAAAAAGTATGGACAAACTGGACAAACCAATAAATATAAGGCTTTTTACTATGGACAACACCTTGGACAAGTATGGACAAACCAGATAAAAAAATTTTTGAAAAATGTGGACAATCTAATTTTTGTTGGTTGTTGTTTCTTGGTTTGATATAATTTCATTCATATAAAACAAAGCTCTGCGTTAATTGATGGGGCTACAGGGTAACTGTATGGCGAGATTGATACAGGATTGAATGACAATTAATGGACTGTTGGAATATTGGGCAGATTGGTGTTTAGGCCGGTTTGATTCTTCAGGTCGGTGTTCGAGTAAATTAAATGCGTTGATGGCTTCTGGGGTGTCGTTGCCCGGTAGTTCAAACGCTTTTTCGCAAATCCCATATGGTATTGATGGCGATGCGGTTGCGATGACTGTTGATCGGTATGTTTCTAGGTTGTCGCCGGTGCCCGCGGCGGTGGTGCGGGTTGAGTTTTTAACGGTTGGTAATCAGTTGGAAAAAGCGGCTAATGTATCGCAGCAGTGTGGGGCGGTTGTCAGTCATCAAAACTACCGTGTGACACTGCACCGGACAATCAAGAAACTTGAGGCTAATCCTGAAATTGCATTTTTATTGAGAAAATTGTCTTGACGGGTTGTAACATTTGATGTTTAATTATGACAAACTGTGGTTTACGTGCGTAACGAGACCACAGTTTTTTTATTGTCATTACCCGTATAGGCCGTCTGAACCGCCATTCAGACGGCCGTTTCTTTGGGGTGGATATGATAAAGATTAAAGCGGATGCCCGCGAAACCGTGCGCTGGTTTGATAATGTGCAGAAAAAACAATTGCCGTTTGCGTGTAGTCGAGCTTTAAACGCCGTGGCAAAAGACGTTAAGACCGCCGAACAAACGGAAATGAAGTCGGTCTTTGCTGCACCGAAAGCTTATACCGTGAATTCGGTTTTCGTCCGAAAGTATGCGCGTAAGGCTGATTTAACCGCTGTTGTCGATTTTAAAGACGGTGGCCGTGGGCGCAGTGCTGCTAAATATCTTGCGGCGCAAATCGAAGGCGGAAGCCGTCGGCAGAAAGCGGTGGAATCGTTATTGATTGGCCGTGGGTTAATGCCTGCCGGAATGAAGATTGTTCCGGCTGCGGTCAAGCTGGATCAGTACGGTAACATAACGCTTGGCACGTTCAGGCGCTTGGTTGCCGGCGTGGTGGCGGGTACGCACTTTGCGCTACATCGTCAGCATGGCAAGCTTGAGCCTGGGCTTTATCAGCGTAGTAAGCGTGGCAAGGTTAAGCCCTTGCTGATTTATGTGAGTGGTGCCAGTTATGGTAAGCGATTTAAATACTTTGAAACGGCAGAACGTACAGTTCAGTCCAAGTATCGTCAACACTTCGATAGAGAATTGGCAAATGCTGTGGCAACCGCCCGTTAGGTACTTCCGCCGTCGCTGAACACGCGGGTGATTCGCGCCGCGTTTTTTGTGAAGCGACAGGTGGCGTTAGCTTCCTTACTTGGTTTTGTTCCGATGATTTTTGTGTGTGATGTGAATTTTATGGGTGGCCTTTGTCCACCCAGTTTTTTTAGTGTGTTTCAGACGGCCTGTCATTTTTGAATGCGTTGATATTGGGTCTGGTGGCAAGCCGTCTGAAGTACATTTTTAGGACTTGGATATGCTGGTTAATAAAAGGCAGTTGTCCGAGATTTTAGGCGTGTCCGAACGGTCGTTGACGGATTGGCAGAAAGAGGGGTTACCCGTTGCCAGCTATGCCGACAATCGAGGACAGGCAAACGAATACGAAAGCAGTGAAGTTATCCGCTGGATGGTTCAGCGTGAAATTGAGCGACTGAACAAAGAGAAGCCGCGCGATAGACTGGACAGGCTTAAAGCTGATGCGATTGAGCTTGATATTAAAGAGAGAACGGGCGAACTTGCCCCGGCCGCGTTGTTTGAGCGCGCTTGGTCGGATCATATACTTGCTGCCCGTACCGAATTTTTAACGATGCCTGATATTTTGGCCACTGAATTGAGCGCGACGGCTGGCGTTGAAATCGACCCAGATGCCATTGCCGCCCATATTTACCGAGCGCTTGATAAGCTGGCGAACTACGGAGCCGATGACGATGCAGACAGCGACAGCAACGATGCAAGTGCAGATGGCTGATACCGTGTTACGCGTGTTGCGGCAGGCATGCCAGAAATGGCGTCCGCCGCGTAAGGTAAAAACGCGTGACTGGGCGAATAAGTTCCGCTACTTGTCGAGTATTGAAGCAGCCCGACCCGGTAAATACGTTTTGGGCGTTACGCCATATCTTGAGTGGGAAAACAGCCCGCTTGACGCTCTTGATGATCCAAATGTACAAGTGATTTGCTGCCAAAAATCCGCGCAAGTCGCATGGACTTCCGGTGTATTGGGTAACTTCTTGGGCAAGACAATCGACACCGACCCTAGCCCAATACTGGTGCTATTCCCGAAAGAGGGTGCGGCCAAGGAGTACATGGACGAGAAGTTCACGCCGATGGTAGAGGCTACACCTGCCCTGCGTGAAAAAGTCGATACCCGTGCCCGCGTGCAAGGGCAAAGGCAGCTATTTAAGAAATTCCCTGGCGGTTTTCTGAAGCTGGTGGGTTCAAACAGCCCTGCCAGCGTGAAATCGTCGCCGGTGCCGATTGTGTGTGTGGAAGAACCTGACGACTGTAACCTAAACCTACGGGGGCAGGGCGACAGTATCAAGTTGGCAAAGGAGCGAACAAAAACCTACCGCCGTCCGAAAATTATTTTAGGAGGCACACCAACCATTGCAGGCGTATCAACCATAGCGGCTGAAATGGAGCTATCCGATAAACGCGTTGGTATGGTGCCATGCCATGAATGTGGCGAAGCGCACGCTTTGAGTTTTGACTACTTAAGCTGTGATGAAGATCCGAACGGCAACCATCCCGTTTTCGGCAAGAAATTGCCTGAAACTGCACACTACACCTGCCCGCATTGTGGCAGTGTGTGGAACGATATGCAGAAAAACCGCAACGTGAAGCGCGGCTGGTGGCAAGCTACCGCCCCATTTCATGGCACCGCTGGTTTTTATCTGAACGAGCTTTACAGTCCGTTTCCCGGCAGTGTCTTTTCCGAATTAATGAAAAAATGGCTCACCGCTCAGTATGAGATGGATAACGGCGATGTTGCTCCAATGATTGCATTTGTCAATTCATCAATCGGCATTCCGTTTGAAATGACGAACGACGGTGTTAAAGAGGATGAGCTGGCTGAGCGTGCCGAAGACTACCCGGAAAATACCGTGCCACGTGGTGGTCTGTTGTTGACAATGGGTGTTGACGTACAGCACGACCGATTGGCTATTATTATTCGCGCCTGGGGGCGCGGTGAGGAAAGCTGGTTGGTTTGGTGGGGGGAGATACACGGCAATACTGTTGACCCTAAATCAGACGTTTGGCGCAAGCTGGCGGAAATGATTTTTCAGACAGTCTACCGGCATGAAAGTGGTGCCGGTATGAAGATTGCCGCGGTGTCTATTGATAGTTCAGACGGCAATACGTCTGATGCGGTTTATGGTTTCGTACGCGCCTGCCGCGGTTATAAGAATATCAATGTAATGGCTGTGAAGGGTAGTTCGAACCCGGATAAAGAGATTTTCAGCCGCGCCCGTGCGATTGATCTGAAACACAAAAACACCAAGGCCGACAAATTCGGCGTACAGGTGTATAGCGTTGGGGTGAGCCGTGCGAAAGACCTGCTGATTGATGAGCATGCCCGAATTAATTTAGAAGGTAGCGGCGCCGGCCGTATGCACTTTTATTCAGGCGTCCGCGCCGATTACTGCAGCCAGTTGTTGTCTGAAATCAAAGTGCCGAGCCGGATGAATAAGCACAAAAAGTGTGGCAGAAAAAAGTAGGAGTGCGAAACGAAGCGCTGGACTGCGAAGTATACGCACTTCATGCCGCCCGTTCGCTGGGTACGCATACCATGTCTGCCGCGCGATGGGCGTTGTATGAATCGGCCTTGTTGCAATCCGAACTGTTTGCAGAACCAAAACCTGAAACTGATCAGGTTGTTGGATCTGAAACCGGCCACGAGAACAGCAGCGGTTATTCGGCCGTGAACCGTCGCAAGCGTGGCGGCAATTTTGCAACTAATTTTTAAAATCGTATCCTGATTGCGTAAATGTCAGGCAACTTCACAGGGATAAGCAGCCTATGTTTCTGTGTCGGAATACCGCTGCCGGGGATTTATTCGCCTCGTTAGACAGTTAGGATATGACAGCCGGAAAGACGGCTTTTAAATTCTTGACACGTCGGCGGTGGCTCTGCACGACGGTGAAGGGCCGAGGCCGGAGAGATGTAGCCGGTACAGTCTGTAAACAGCCCGGCGGTGGCGCGGCGTTAGCAAAAGGCAACCGCTACTGTTACTCTCAACCGCCGCCCGGCCTGTAAGTTATGCTTACAGGTTAGGGTGGTTTATAACCGCTTAAAACTATGAAAACCGAAATTTTAGACTACATCCGCGCCAATCCCGGCTGCACATCTACCAGTGTTAATAAAGCAGTGCGAGAAGATCGAAGCTGGGCAGATTGGATTAATACGCGCAACGATATAGACAACCTGATTAAAGAAGGGTTGGTCAAATCGAGTGAAGAAAACGGTATCACTTTATTTTATTTAACGGATAAGGCCGTCTGAAATGACTATCCAGCAAATCACCGCCGATCAGCGTGAACAGCAGTTCATAGCAGAATTGGATGATGCCCGTGAAATCTTGCAGGTGCTTAAAAACGCCTATAAGGAACATGCTACCGGCCGTGGCTTGACCAAGCGCTACAAAATTAAAGACCGTGAAATGGAGTTTGTCGATTTGGCAGATTTGCTGAAGCAAATCCGCTATTGGGAAAACGAAATCCGGAAATTTGAAGCTGCTTTAGGTTTTTCAGCCAGGCGTAGCGGACGTATTATTTGCCGATTCTAGGATTACACCATGACACCAAACAACCCAACCGTGCAAAAGCGCGGTTTTTTTGCGCGTATGTTCGGGCGCAAACAGCCGGAGCAGTCCCAGCAGGGTAATCGCCGCAATTTTGCCGGTGCAGGCCGTTTGGGTGCGTTGCAATCGTGGCAGCCGCAAAACTGGTCGGCTGATGCCTTGGCGCAATCTGATTTAGACCGGTTGCGTGCACGTGCCCGTAGTTTGGCGCGAGATAACGACTATATGCGTAAATTCTTGCAAATGGTCGAAAGCAATATTATCGGGCGCGAAGGCTTCGCATTGCAGATGAGGGTGCCGATGGACAACAGCAACAGCCCCGACAGTATCGCAAACCGTGCGATTGAAGCAGCGTTTTACCGCTGGGCACGGCGTGGTGTGTGCGATGTTACAGGCCTGTTGTCATTTGCTGATTTACAGCGACTTTTAGTGCGTTCGGTAGCGCGTGACGGCGAAGCGCTGGTGCGTCACATCTGGGGATTTGGTAACGATTACGGCTATGCCTTGCAGGTTCTCGATATTGACCGTTTGGATACAGGTTTCAGCCGTGATCGGACGGACAATCTTAACGCGGTACGCATGGGTGTGGAGCTTAATGAATACAGTCGCCCGGTGGCTTATTGGTTGCGCACTAGCCATCCCGGCGAGCGCGGTCAGATTTCATCCAGCCCAAATCTGCGTGAGCGGGTGCCGGCAGATGAGATCAGCCATATTTATCTGCACGACCGACCAGAACAGCGGCGCGGCTTCCCGTGGGTTGCTTCAGCGATTGTCGGGCTGCAAAACTTGGGCGGTTACCAAGAAGCGGCGATTATTGCGGCGCGTATCGGCGCGTCAAAGATGGGTTTTTTCAAGCAAACCGAAGAATCTGACAGCTTTATGCCGCCAATCGATGGGCAAGAAGTGAATAACGGGCATGGCGGTGTTGATTTAATCGATACGGTTGAGCCTGGGACGTTTCATGAGTTGCCCCAAGGGTACGATTTCACTCCTTTTAATCCAGATTATCCCCATGCGAATTATGATGCTTTCGTTAAAGCAAGCTTACGCGGTTTGGCGAGCGGATTAGGGGTTTCGTATCACTCGCTGGCAAACGATTTGGAGGGTGTGAACTTTTCCAGCATCCGTAGCGGTACCCTTGAGGAACGTGACGCGTGGATGTCGTTGCAGAACTGGTTTGCCGAAAGCTTTTTGTATGACGTTTTCGACCGTTGGATTGAATCGGCGTTGCTTATGGGGGCGATTAAGTTGCCTAGCGGTAAAGCATTGCCGCCTGCCAAGCTGGATAAGTTTAAAAACTACCAATGGCAAGGTCGCCGCTGGTCGTGGGTTGACCCGTTGAAGGATATTAAAACTCACGAAGCAGCTGTATCGCTGGCGGTTAAATCACGGCGCGATATTTGTGCCGAAATGGGCTTGGATTTTGATGATGTACTGGCTCAAATCGAGCAGGAAAACGTGCTGATGGCCGAAAAAGGCATTATCTCAACTGTAAGCAATTCCGCTGCGGCGGTAGAGGAAACACCAAATGACGAAACACAATAAACCAGATAAAGCAGATATGCAAAACATGAGCCGCTTTGCCGTATTCGAGCGTGAAACGGTGAATACCGAAAATCGTACGGTCGAAGTGGCATTTTCGAGTGAGGAGCCGGTAAAACGCTGGTTCGGCGATGAAGTAATAAGCCACGCGCCCGGCGCGTGTGATTTGAGCCGTTTAAACGATGGCGGCGCTGTGCTGTTTAATCATGCTTGGGATAAGCATATCGGCGTAATTGAACGCGCTTGGATTGATTCCGACAAAAAGGGCCGTGCATTAATCCGATTTGGTAATAGCGCCCGTGCCGCGGAAAAGTGGCAGGACGTGCAAGACGGCATCCTGCGCCATATTAGTGTTGGCTACCGTGTTAATGATATGGCATTAGATAATCCCGATGCTGATTATGATGATTATCGCTACATTGTTACCAGCTGGGAGCCATACGAAATCAGTTTTGTAACCGTGCCTGCCGATACTACGGTTGGTGTTGGACGCAGTAACACGCCAGAAGTAACACAATTGCCGGTTGAACCGGAAACCCAAAATCCTGAACCTGTTGAAAAAGGAAACCGTAACATGGATAAAACCCAAAATAAGCCGGCAGTTGTACCTGCCGAACCAAACGATACCGCTGAACGCGGCATGCAAGCCGAACGCAGCCGTGTAAGTGAATTGCTGGCGATTGGCCGTGCATATGCGGCGCATGGTGGCATTGAGGCCGCCGAAAAAGTGATTGCAAGCGGCGGTAATGAAGCGAATTTGCGCGCGGTCATCATGGAAAACATGAAGACGCCCACTACCGTAACATCGGACAGCATCGGTATGAACGCTACCGAAAAACGTGAATTTTCGTTGCTGCGAGCAATGGAAGCTGCGGCCACAGGCAAGTGGGAAAAAGCCGGTTTGGAGCGTGAAGTATCCGCTGAGTTGGAAAAACAGCATGGTCGTAGTGCAACCGGCTTCTTTGTGCCTACCGATCTGATGGCACGTGCATACAGCAAAGGCAATGCAGCCAACGGCGGCAACACTATTGCCACTGATTTCCGTGATGACTTGTTTATCGATCTGCTGCGCAACCGTCTTGCTACCGCCCAACTGGGTGCTACCGTATTGGATGGCTTGGTTGGTGATATTACTATCCCGAAACAGCTGACCGGTAATAGCGTAACTTGGGTGGATGAAAACGGCCAAGCCAGCGATAGCAATGCCACATTTGGCCAAATTGGCTTGAAACCTAAAACCGTTACTGCCAATACCGAATTAAGCCGCAAATTCATGCTGCAATCGTCTTTGTCGGCTGAACAATTTGCACGTAATGAATTGCTCCAAGCCATGATGTTGGGTATCGATTTGGCAGCCATCAACGGTAGCGGCACGTCGAATCAACCTACAGGCATTCTGAATACATCTGGTATTGGCGCGGTAGCCATCGGTACCAACGGTGGTTCGTTAACTTGGCAGCATATCGTTGCGTTGGAAACATCCATTGCCGCCGCAAACGCAGATTTGGGCAACTTGGCATACCTGACCAACACCAAGGTGCGCGGTGCGCTGAAAACTACTCTGAAATCCGAAGGCGTGAGTGGTTATATTTGGCAAGACGGCGATACCCCGTTGAATGGCTACCGCTGTGCAGTATCCAATCAAGTGCCGAGCAACCTGACTAAGGGTTCTGCCGCAGGTAAATGCAGCCCTCTGATTTTCGGTAATTGGGCTGACCTGATGATTGCCCATTGGGGTGTTTTGGATGTGATTGTTGATCCGTACACCAAGGGTAAGCAAGGTGCGGTGGTGATTACTGTTCTGCAAGATGTCGATATTGCTGTACGCAATGCCGAATCTTTTGCGGCAGTGAAAGATATTGTGACCGCCTAAGTAGTTTAATCAAGAAATGCCTGTCTGGAAGGTTGCAGACAGGCATTTGTGTTTAAATCATTGGAGTGTTTGAAATGGCAAAAGTACAAATTATCCCGCGCCGTTCTTTTTTCTTGGGCGATATGCTGCTGAATGAATCGGAGGTGGCAGTCGTTGAAGAAGCGGATGTAGGTCATCTGATTAAAAGCGGCTGGGTCGATCTGGTAGAAGACGGTAGCGGTGGTGAATCCAAACCGGCGGCCGGCAAGAAGTCTGGTGGTAAAAAAGTACCGTCCAAAGTGAGTGAAACAGACGGCCAACGCGAAGGCGAAACAGACGGCCAACGCGAAGGCGACGGCGAGAATGTTTAAAGAACCGTTCGAGGTGTTTACCAATACCGCAGATTTCGGTGAAACCGTTTTGATTGACGGCGTGCCGGTAGCGGTGGTGTTTGACCGCGAATATCTACCCAATAATGGTTTCGGCGTGGTCATCGGTAATGCCGACCCACAGTTAATTGTTGCCGACAGTAAGCTGCCGCCTAATATCAAAGATGCCACCATCACCGCACGCGGTGTGGCGTATTCTGTGGCTGAAATTGATTATGACGGTTCTGGTATGTCGGTTATTCAGTTGAGAAAACAGCATGACAAGCCAGCTTACTGAAATCCGTTCTGCGGCGGTGGCATTGTTGAAGAAACGTTTTCTGCGTGTCTATGACAACCGTGTGACCGCGCCGGCGCATTCGCAGTTACCGTGTGTGGTGGTTTATATCGATGGGCGGCATAGCGAAGTATTTAACGTGTCGCCTGTTGAATTAAAGCATACCGTACGCTTGGTAACGATGGTTTGTGTGCAGGCTAATGAACAGGCTGATGCGCTTGCAGAAGAAATGCTGGCTGTGGTTGAGCGGTTGTTTTACGCCAACCCAACCCTGCGGCGGTTGGATGTCAACGGCGAGCAGTGCGATATGTTGGCTGATGATTTATTACCCGACAATCTTAATATCGAATATGACGACAGCGGCGAGTATGTTTGCGCATATTATCAGCAGGGTTGGCAGGCTGTGTATCACGAGCAATGCGGCGAGTATGTCGGCGGTGCGGCGGAATATTATTCGCAAGCCGTTATTGTGCAGTCGTTTGCCGATGGCCTGATAGCATCAAACCGCTGGCAGTTGTACGGTACAGATCCCGAAATCGAAGCAGAAGACTTAATCCCGAAAGGCTGAAAATGGCTAATATTATCCAAATCAAGCCGGTGGAAGGTTATGTAGTGACCGACCCGGCAACCATGCAACCGCTGCCCGAAGAAGGCGCATCGGTGGAGTGGTCGAATTACTGGCAGCGCCGCATAAACGAAGGCGCGGTCGAGTTGTTGCAAACAACGGCGAAGAAAGGTGCTGAATAATGGCAATCGCATTTGACCAAATCCCTGGCACTTGGCGTTTACCGGGTGCAAAAACTGAATTTAACAATGAATTGGCCAACCGTGGCGCAACCCTGAAAGCCTTTCGCGGTCTGATTATCGGCCAGATGCTGGCAGGTGGAAAGGCCGAAGCGGGCAAGCTGGTTCGTATTTCGCGTGCAGAACAAGCCGCTGAATTGTTTGGGGCTGGTTCGCAAATCGGTGTGGGTGCGTCCGCATGGTTTAAAAACAACGGCGACTATATCGAAACTTGGGCACTGCCGCTTGCTGATGCGGGTGAGGGTGTAGCCGCTACGGCAAAAATCACTTTTACCGGCACGGCACAGGGAATCCGGAGCGATTTACCTGTATATCGGCGGTGTTCGTGTGCCGGTTGCTGTGTTGGTAAATGATACTGCGGCCGTACAGGCAACCAAAACTGCCACCGCTATCAATGCCGCTACTGGCTTGACGGTAAGTGCGGTAGCGGCCGCCGAAGTGGTTACGCTGACAGCGAAAAACAAAGGCGCGGTAGGCAATGATGTGGATTTGCGCATTAATTACTACCCGCTGGACGAGAAAACGCCTGCTGGCATTAAAGTGGCATTTACTCCGTTTGCGGGTGGCACCGGTAATCCGGATTTAACGTCAGCTGTCGCCACAATGGGCGATTTGCAGTTTGATGCGATTGTTCTGTCGTACACCGATGCTGCTGCGCTGAAGGCAATGGAAGACGAAATGCAAAGCCGCTGGGGTGCGATGCGTGCTATCGACGGCATGTTTTTTGCTGCGTCAGCAAAAGGTTTCAGCGCTTTAACCACGCTGGGCAACAGCCGTAACAGCCCGTTTGCCTGTATCGGCGGCTTGCCGAAAACTCCGTCACAACCGTTTGCCTTGGCGGCTGCTATGGCGGCACAGGCAGCGTTTGCCGCGCAAAATGACCCGGCGCGCCCGTTTCAAACGCTGGAACTGGTCGGCATCTTGCCACCTGCAGAAAACGACCGCTTAACCGAGCAAGAGCGCAATATTTTACTGTTTAACGGTATTTCTACCTACCGCATCAATGCGGGCGGTAGCGTGCTGATTGAAATGCTGATTAGCACCTACAAAACCGGTAAATACGGCCAAGCTGACGATAGCTACCTGATGATTAACACCGTCTGGACGCTATCTTACCTGCGCTACGACTGGAATGCGTACATTGTGAGCAAGTATCCGCGCCATAAGCTGGCTGATGATGGCAATAAGTTTGGTGCCGGTCAGCCCATCATGACGCCAAAGCAGCACAAGGCAGAAATGGTGAGCCGCGCGAAGTTGTGGATGGAATTGGGTTTGGTGGAAAATATCGACCAGTTCACCGCTGACAGCTTCAGCGAACGCAATTTGGCGAACCCTAACCGCTTAGATAGCTTGTTCGTGCCGGATTTGGTGAATCAAATGATTGTATTTGCCAATAAAGTACAGTTTATCAGTTCATAAACCATAGGCCTGTCTGAAGCATTTTAGACAGGCCTTTAAACAAGGATTAGCAACATGGCAAAACAAAACCGCCGTGCCGGTACCATTTTCTTTAAAGTGGGCGGCCGTCAGCTGGATGCCAAGGGTAATTTTACCTATAACTTAGGCAACCCAAAGCGTGAAGCGATTATTGGTGCAGATGGCGTGCATGGATATAAAGAAACTGTGCAGACTGCCTTTATCGAAGGCGAAATCACCGATAGTGCCGATTTGAAGCTGGCTGATTTAACCAATATCGACAGTGAAACCATCACCTTGGAACTGGGGAACGGTAAAACTGTGGTCTTGTCGCAAGCGTGGTTTGCCGGTGAAGGTACGGGCAACACCGAAGAAGCCAACATCGGTGTGCGTTTTGAATCGCGCCTGCCTGCGCAGGAGATTTAAAGCACAATCAGCCGCCTCTATGGCGGCTGCGTGTTGAAATTATCAATAGAGAGTAGATAAATGGAAGAATGTACTATCAAATTAACTGCGCCGATCATGCACGGTCAAAACGAAATTACTGAATTAACCCTGCGCCCCATCACCGGTAAAGATATGCTGGGTATTAAGTTTGAATTTGATACCAGCGGCAAGATGGTTGTGGATGCTGATGCATCGTTTAAGCTGGGTTACAAGCTCACGGGTATCCCTGCGCCTGTTCTTTCGCAAATGATTGCGCCTGATGTGCTGAATTTGTCGATTGAGTTGCAAAGTTTTTTTAGCCAGTGGCCAGTGGACTGGCCGGAGCTAGTGGCAACAATTGGCTACACCTTTAAGGGTAGCGCCGGTAATCCGTTGGATTTGGATTTAGACGGCCTGTTGTGGTGGTATGACAGAGCAGTATGGATTAATGAGCAAATATCCGGTTAAAATAACTGTGTTTATTAACTGGATGAAATTATGAAAAAGAATGCTTTAATTTTTGCCGCTTTATTGTTGTTATCTGCCTGTGGACAACCTGCTGAACCGACTGAAAAATCGGTGGAAGCATCTGCACCGCTTCAGGCTGCTGAATCTGAACAGAAAGTTTTGTTTGATGTCCGTGAAATTGTTTTGAAGCCAAGAAAGCAGGTCGAATTGTTTACTGGTGCGGCTTTGGGTGATTGTGAAAACAATAAAAACGGTCTTTCCTGTCATTATGAAAAAGATGGCAGTATTATTGATGTGGTTTATATTAATGGTGTTGCTGATTGGATAACAATCACGAATCCTAAATTTGAGCAGTTGGATGTGCCGTATCAGTTGGGTATGGATTATGAAAAATCTACTTCTATGACGGATGCGGTCATTGAATATAAAGGAAAATTTGGTTTTCAAAGCCTAACCGTATTTAAGGCAGGTGCGGCGGTTGATTATGTTTATATCAAAGCAAAAACGCTTTAAAGTTTAGTTCTTAGGGCCGTCTGAAATTCAGACGGCCTTTTGTTTGGATAAATCATGGCTAATGCAAAGACACAAATTGAAGTCACCGTACTGGACAAAGCCAGTCGTGCGCTGGATAAAATTAAGGGTAAGTTCGCAGGGCTGAATAATGGCAAGGTGGGTGAGGCAATGGCGCGTATTACCCGTGCAACTTCGCAGTCCAGTAAGGTGCTGGGCGCGTATGCGGCCGCCGGCGGTGTGGTTGCCGCTGGTGCGGGTGTGTTTGCCAAGGGTGTGATGGATACTGCGTCTGAATTTGAGCGGTACGAAACTATTTTGACCACGCTTGAAGGTAGTGCAGAAAAGGCTAAGAAATCTATGGCTTGGATTTCAGACTTCGCCGCACGCACACCATATGAAATGAATGAAGTGACCGATTCTTTCGTGAAATTGAAGGCTTATGGTTTAGACCCGTTGAAAGATGGGTTGTTAAATTCTCTTGGTGATACGGCGGCGGCGATGGGTAAGCCGGTGATGCAAGTGGTTGAAGCGATTGCCGATGCCGTAACGGGAGAAAACGAACGTCTAAAAGAGTTTGGTATTAAGGCCAGTAAAATCAAAGGTACTAATTTCACGGAATACAGCTACACCGACAAAAATGGTAAGCAGCAGTTGGCGAAAGTGGAATCTAACAACCGTGCGATGATTCAAGCTACTTTGCAAACCATTTGGAATGAAAAATACGGTGGTGCGATGAATAAGCTTTCCGGTACATGGGAAGGCATGATGTCGAATCTTTCCGATCAGTGGTCTAGATTTAAGCTGTTGATCGCACAAAGTGGGGTGTTTGATTTTTCTGAAAGACAAGTTAAGCGGTTTTTGGATAAAGTGAACAAAATGGCCGATGACGGCAGCCTACAGAAGCTTGCTGAAACGATAGGTCAAAAGCTGGTAACCGGTTTTGAGCGTCTATGGGAGGTTGGCGGTAAGATTTACGATAAATTTGTTGCCATTAACGACTTTTTCGGGGGATTTGAAAAATACGCTGACCGCGCTTGGCGTAGTGGCTTTACTGCCATTGGTGGCGGCCATTGCGAATATCGGGGTGGCAATCGGGTCGCTGGTGGTTGCTTTGGCACCTTTGGCTACCGCGCTTATTCCTGCTATTGCAGGTTTTGCGCCGTTTATTTTGGCGGGTATCGCCATCGGCTTGTTGGCCGGTTATATTTGGTCGAACTGGGAACCGATCAGCGGCTGGATTATGGAAAAATGGGCAGCTGTAACCGATTTTTTAAGCGGTGTTTGGGAGAGTATCAAATCGCTGTTTGCGGCTGGTTTTGATTTGCTTAAGTCGTATTTTCTCAATTTTACCCCGCTGGGTTTGATGATTCAGGCTATGCAGCCGATTATCGGCTGGGTGGTGTCCAACTGGGAAAGCATCAAGGCGGTGTTTTTCCGGTGCGATAAGCGCCATTGGGTCGATTTTGTCGTCATTCAACCCGGTGCAGTTTGTGCAGGCGGCGTTTGCGCGTTTGCAATCTTTTATCGGTGGTATTTTTGACGGAATTAAGGCTAAGGCGGCCAGTATCTTGAATCTTTCTCAGGAGGCAGGTCGGGCTGCTTCATCGTTGCCTGCACCCGGTGCGGTTGTTCGTGGTGGCGGTGGTGCAGGTCGTGTGGATGTGAGCATTAACCACAGTAACGTGCCGCGCGGTACTACCATGAAAACTACCGCCAGCAACCGCGTGAATTTGAGCAGTAAACAAGGTTATGCATTCGGCTGATAGGGTTTAGAAATGTCTTGGAAAAACAAATTGCGCCCCGCGTCTTTTCGCGGGGCTTCGTTTGGGGTGGAATCGCACCAAACGGAGCAAGGCCGTCGAACGCAGGTACACGAGTATCCGGGGCGTGATGATCCTTATGTTGAAGACTTGGGATTAAAGGCGGGTACGTTTTCGGTGCGCGGCTTTTGTATCGGTGCGGATTATATGGCTGCCCGCGATAAGCTGCTGGAAGCATGTAACCAGCCGGGCGCAGGACAGTTGGTGCATCCGTATCTGGGCACGCAGAATGTTGTCTGTACGGCGGTATCGCTGTCTGAAACCGCCGATGAAGGTGGCATGGCGCGGTTTGATTTATCTTTTGTGGTGGCGGGTAAGAATCAGTACCCGGCGCAAACAGAAGATTTAATCGGTAGCTTGCTGGAAAAATCCGATTTTCTGGATTCGGCATTAGGCGATTGGTTCAGTGAAGTGTTCAGTCTGAATGGTGTACCGGATTTTCTAAGTGTACAGGCGATAAATGATCTAACCGCGCGGCTCAATAAGCTGTCCGATTTATCCAGTTTGCTGGATTTGGGTAAACAGTCCGAATTTTTGCAGTCGGTAACAGGGTTGCTTGGGTCAGTTAAAAAGCTGGCAAATGTGCCTGCTGATTTGGCTTTTCAGGTCTTGGGTGCCTTCACCCAGCTTTCCGGTGGTTTTGGCCGCCCGTTGGCCGGTATCCAGGCGCTGAAATTGGCGTTTAAGAAGAAGCCGGATTACAGCGCAAAGCGCATCAATGACACGCATTTGTTGGCAGCGCCATTGCAACAGGGGATTAAAAACCGTGAAGCGGTGGCATCACTATTTGAAATTGCGGCATTAAATGCGGCGGTTGCCACGGCAGTATTGATGCCTGATGACGTGCGTATTGAATTGCCGCAAGTCGGCGGCGATTTTTCAGACGGCAAGCCCGGCAGTAGCAACAGCCGGATTGCGGCGAAAAACGAACGCGAAAGCCTGTTTGAAAGTTTGGATGAAGCCATTATCACCCGCCGCGATTTATTGGCATGGATTGATGCGGTTGCGCCAGATGTCCCTGATGCGGTTTATTCTGCCTTGCAGGATGTACGGCGTGCGGTAGTTCAGGCAGTACCTGATGCACAAAATGAGTTGCCAAGATTGCGTGAAATCACCCCGAAAGCAAGCCTGCCTGTGTTGGTGCTGGCTTATTCGGTGCATGGTGATGCCGCGCGATCTGGCGAAATGCTGCGGCACAATGTAGTGGCGCATCCGGGGTTTATGCCGGTTGCTCCGCTGCGGGTATTGAGTGATTAAAAATGTCTGAAATCGTATTGCAGGTAAACGGCGCTAACTATGGCGGCTGGACGGGAGTATCGGTATCGCGCAGCATTGAAACCGTGGCTGGGGCATTTGATTTGACGTGTACCGAGAATGTGGGCGGCGATGCGGCGCAATGGCCGTTGCGCCCGAATCAAAAGTGTAAGATTTTGGTAAACGGGCAAACTGTGATTGACGGCTACATCGATAAAGTGAGTATAGACGTTTCGGACAGCGCTCACGGTATCGCGGTTTCCGGCCGCGATAAAACGGGCGATTTGGTCGATTGCGCGGCGGTGCATAGCCCGGCGCAATGGCGAAACATCAAGCTGCTGGATTTGGTGAAGATTCTTGTTGCACCGTTTGGACTTGAAGTGATTTTGGAAACGGTAGCCGATACGCCGTTGGCGGTGTTTAAGCTGGAGCCTGCTGAAACCGCTTTTGCCGCGATTGAACGGGCGTGTAAGTTGCGTGGGGTGTTGCCGGTACAGGCGCGTGGTGCATTAGTGCTTACCCATGTTGGGACCGAACGCACCGCTACGCCGCTGGTTTATGGTGGAAATATTAAGTCTGCTACAGCTGATTTCGATTTTTCCGACCGCTTTTCTACTTATACCGTATCCGGCCAGCGTGCTGGCAATGATACTGATAACGGCAAGGCGGTGGCTCATGTTAAAGAGCAGGTAGCCGATACAGGTATCACCCGTTACCGCCCTTTTGTGAAGCAGGCAGACGGGCAGGCTACCGCTGCCGTGGCAAGGCGTCAGGCAGAGTGGGAAAAGCAGGTGCGTGAAGCACGTAGTACTACATTGTCTTGTACGGTGGCTGGTTGGACGCAGCAAAATGGCCAAGTTTGGGATATTAACCTGCTTGCGGCGGTTGAGGCTGCGATTTTGGGCGTTACAGGCGATTTACTAATTTCGGCCGTTGAATACAGCTACGATGACAGCGGCGAGATTACTAAAATGGAATTGAAGCGACCTGATGCCTACCTGCCGGACCCGGAGGACGTGAAAAAGGCGGAAGGCAAACCGGAAAAGGCAGTCAAAGCAAAAGCATCGGGTAAGGCAAAGGCCGAAAGTAAAACCAAAACCAAGCCGAAAGGTGGTAAGGCGGCCAAGCGTGGAACAGGAAAAAACAGTGCGGCCGGTGGCTGGGATGGCGGTGGAGCGATGGAGTTGCAGAAAAATGCCGATGGCAGTTATACCGTGGGGAATTGGAAAAAATGATTGAGAAGCTTAAGGCCATGATAGGGCGCTGCATCATTGCGGCGGTTTCAGACGGCCATAAAACCCAGTCAGTGCAAATTGAAGCATTTAGCGGCGATATGCATGACGATGTAGAGCGCTTACAGCAATTTGGCTTTACCGGCGTACCGGTGGTAGGAGCAGAGGGTATTGTGCTGTTTGTGGCGGGAAATCATGATCATCCGGTTTTAATCTGTGCTGAAAATCGCGGTATTCGGGTGAGCGGTTTGAAAGAAGGCGAATCGGCGCAGTATAACAGCAGCGGCCATAAGATCGTGCTTTACCATGACCGCTGCGAAATAAATACGCCGCAATTTGTAGTGAATGCGGAAAGCGAAGCAGTGATTAATGCCCCGCTGATTGAGTTGAACGGTAATGTTATCGGCACGGAATCGGCGGTATTTGCCAAAGAGGTAAAGATATGGGCGGCGGGTACTCTATGTCTGGTATGCGCAGCACTTATAACGGCCATACTCACCACGAAAATGACGAGCAGTCCGAAACCAATTCGCCTACGCAAACCATGTGAGAAACAAACCATGCTTGGATTAATTCCGTCTGAAATCGGTGGCAGTGATTTGCTGTTGAATGATACCGACTGGTTGCGTTCGGCAGTTTGGATGTCTTTGGGTACCGATGCCCGTGCCAGATCTGATGATGTATTGCCGGATGGCGCAGGGGATAAGCGTGGGTGGTGGGGCGATACCTACCGCCCACAAATTATTGGCAGCCGATTATGGTTATTGAGCCGTGAAAAGCAATTACCTGAAACGCTTGCGCGGGCTGAAGAATATACCCGTGAAGCTTTGCAGTGGCTGATTGATAAAAATATAGCCGAATCAGTAGAGGTGAGCGGCTCATGGGCAGGTGTTGGCCGTCTGAATTTGGCGGTGGCGATAACCAGCCCGGAAGGTCAAATCTACCGATACAGTTATTTATGGAGCGCACAAAATGCCGTTTAGTCGACCAAACCTGAAAGAGATTATTGAGCGCGTCGAAACCGATATAACCAGCCGTACCAGCGAAAACGAATATCCGCAGGCAGGCAGTGTTGCAGGGGTGTTTGCGGCCGCTTTGGGCGGTGCGTCCCATCTGCTGCATGCGCATTTGGATTGGGGTATTAAACAAATGCTGCCGTCCACGGCCACAGGGGAACAGCTTGAAGAGCACGCCCGGATTTGGTTGAAAGTGCCGCGTAAACCGGCAGCTTTTGCCGAAGGTGAAATCACGGTAACGGGTGCGCCCGGCGCGGTATTGCCGGCGGGTACATTGTTTGCCCGTGGTGACGGTATCCGTTTTGTTACAACAGCCGATTTAACGTTGTCTGCATCAAGCGGTGCAGTAACAGTGGCAGCTGAAACGGCTGGAGAAATCGGCAATACAAAAGCCGGTACGGTGTTCACAATGGTATCGCCTGTTTTGGGCATACAGTCATCCGCGCCTGTTGGGCTATCCGGTATTTCCGGCGGTAGTGATGTTGAGAGCGACGCCGATTTGCGTAGTCGACTAATCCGCCGTATCCAAGGGTCGGCGCAAGGTGGTGCGGATTATGATTACGAAACTTGGGCGCTGGAGGTGCCTGGTATTACCCGCGCCTGGGTGTTGCCGCTGCATAACGGCTTGGGTACGGTTTCGGTTGCGGTTGTGCGTGATAACGATGAAAGTATTATCCCAGATGAACGCGAAATCGCGCGGGTGCAGGAACATATAGAAGAAGTGCGTCCGGTGACGGCGCGGGTAACGGTGATCGCGCCTGTGGAAAAGAAAGTGCGATACCGCATCAATCTTGCGCCTGATACTGCTGAGAACAGGGCAGGGGTGGAAGCGGCGTTAAAGTCATTCCATCTGCGTGAATCGTCTATGGGTGGCACGCTGTACTTATCACGTATTTCTGAGGCAATCAGTTTGGCGCCGAACGAATTTATGCACGTTATGTCAGAACCTGCTAAAGATGTGACCTGTGCACCAAATGAAATCCTGACGTTTGGAGGGGGTGGTATGGCCAAGCTGAATCCATATACAGCCGATCAATACCGGCAGCAGCTGATTGCATTGTTGCCGACCGGAGCGGCATGGCAGTTTGAGCCGGGAACGCGGCTTTGGGAGTTTGTCGATGCGTTGGCGCAGGAGTTGGCCCGCATTGATGCGCGTGTGTCAGATATGGTTGGGGAATCCCATCCACGAAACGCTTATGAAATGCTGAACGAGTGGGAGGCGGTTGCAGGCTTGCCGGATATTTGCACCGGAACTTTGGATAGTATTCCGGAGCGGCAACGGGCATTGGTGGCAAAACTCACATCGACCGGCGGTCAGTCGATACCGTATTACTTAAGCGTGATCGAAAATATGGGCTATTCCGGCGCGACGATTGACGAGCCGGAGCCGATGACCTGCAACGATAACTGTGCAGATTATTTGTGGGATGAGAGCAGTATTTTTTGCTGGATAGTCAATATCCCTGCGGACACTGCCATTGAGCAGATGACCTGTGCGGATGACTGTACCAGTTTTTTAAGTAATTACGGCATTAATGCGCTTGAGTGCGTTTTAAACCGTATTAAGCCAAGCCATACCCACGTTAGTTTTCACTACGAATAATTTACTTTTAATCAATAAAGGCCGTCTGAAATTCAGACGGCCTTTTTGCTTTTGGAGCATCAAAAATGAGACGTATTGATACCAGTACCGCCGCACAGGATTTATTCGGCAAAGGTAAGCACGGATGGCGCAACGGCAACCCGCAAGCAGGTGTCCGCCCTACCCAGTTTAATGCAGAATTTGTAAATGCGTTGCAGGAAGAGATTGCAAATGCTATCGAAAAGGCGGGTATTAGTCTTGATCCTGAAGATAATCAGCAGCTTTTTAAGGCGGTTGAAAAAATTGCGAGCGAGCAAGGGAAAACTGTTTTTAAATGACACTCCTTTGGTTATTTACTTTACTACTCGAGCTGATTTTGTCACAAAGCAAACCACGCCGGAAATTCAGGCATTGCCGGATGGGGCTGTCGCTGTTGCGCAAGGGTATTTTTACGAACGAAAAAAAAGCAGTAAATACATTCCAGATTTGCCCGGTTGGATTCCGGTCAATGAATCTTTTGCTCATTTTGACGGCACATACACCGACAAGAATTTGCCGTCTATTGTGCGCTGCCGTTATCACCAGAAAGATGGAAAACGGTGGAATATTACGGAGGTAATTAATCCTAAGCCTGGTTGTGTGAGAAAGATTATTCTTGGTGAGCCAGATGGGCAGAAGCGTATCAAGCTGAAAAAAATTACATGACTATGTCGGTCATAGTAAATCACGAATCTTGTTAAGCTGTGATGGCTGGACAACGCCGCCGGTAGAAGATAAATCTGCATTGCAAGGTTTACAGATTATTGATGGTGCGGTACACCGAGACTGGGCTGAAACAGATTATGATACGAATGCCGCAGCGGTGTGGATGAAAGACGGCAATCTGAAGATCGCGCGAAGCAAAGAGGGTAAGCCTGCTGAAAAATGGGTGGGTGAAGGTGCATTATGGACGGCAAGTTTTGCGCGTGGACCTGCATTAGTCGAGCATGGAGCGGTTATCCAAAACCCTGACACATACTTGAGTGCGCGCGCCGCCATCGGTCAACGCGCCGATAAAAGCTTGGTATTCTTGAATCTTGAGGGGATTAGTGGTTCGTACGGCGCAACATTGCAGGAATCAGCGCAGATTATGGCGGACGAAGGATGTGTAACAGCGGTTGCCCTTGATGCCGGTGGGTCATCACAAGTTTGGTATGGAGATGCTTACGCTTGCCCGTCATCTGACGACAATTTCCAAACGGGGCGAGCGATTCCGTCCGCTATTGAAATTGTGGCTGATATTGTCGAGCCGTATAACACTGGTTGGATTCAAATACCTGTTATTACAGGGGTTACTGCTGGAAGCAGTTCGCAGGGTGGCCCTGTTGCATATCGTCAGGTCGGTGGCAATATTGAGTTTCGATTAGACACTGTATATTCATACAAGGCGGGGGTTGAGAGTATTATCACCACCGAGGAAATCCCTAAGAGATACCGCAATCAAGACTATCGACCCATTCGAGATATTTCATGCGGTTATGGTGGAGCCATTGTGCCTTGGTGGTCAGGTACGTTCATTAGCGTTCGGCCATTGCAAGATACGCCATACGTTTATGGTTATACTGATTGGAATCTGCCAAACAGTAAGTAAACGATAAGCCTGATAGCGAAAGCTGTTGGGCTGTTTGTTTTAATGGAGTTTTTATGGCTGATTTAATTCATATCAGGGCGGATATTCCAACAGTAAACATTGAAATGCCAGTCGGAAACGCCCGGCGTTTTGAAGTAACGGTAACGGTGGATGGGCAACCTTTCGATTTATCTGCCGCGGAACTGAAGATGATGGTTGCTCCTAGCGTTGGTTTGGCATTTGAGACTACAGGAAATATTCAGGTAGTCGGCAACGTCCTAACGCTGGATTTCCCGCCTGATTTTTCCCGAGACGCAAAGTGGCGCCGCGCAAAGTATGACATTTTGAATGTATCAACGCGCCACACGTTGATGCGTGGCGAAATCTGTTTGCTGGAGGTTGTAACGCGATGACTATATATATGTTTACCCTGTCAGACAAAACGCCGGCGGTCGAGATTGACGTTAAGGAAACGGCAATTGTCCAGGGCGCTGGGCAGGATTTGTACGACCGCGCCAAAAAGGAGCTTGGCTTTACTGGCACTTTTGAGGAATTTCTCGCTTCGTTCAAAGGCGACACTGGCGAACGAGGGATTCAAGGCGAAAGAGGAACGGACGGCTTGCCAGGCGCAAAAGGCGACAAGGGCGACACTGGAGCGGATGGCTTGCCCGGTGCGAAAGGAGACACTGGCGATAAAGGCGCTGATGGTCTGCCTGGGGCAAAAGGCGAACGAGGCGCAGACGGTGCAGTTGGCGCAAAGGGCGAGAAAGGCGATACAGGCGAGCGTGGGCAAGACGGCGAGAACGGTAAGTCTGCTTATGAAATCGCGGTTGTGAATGGTTATGTTGGCAATGAGGAGCAATGGCTGGCAAGCTTAAAAGGCCGTGATGGTTCGCCTGGGCGAGATGGACGAAATGGACTTTCAGCATATGAGCTTGCTGATGGTGAGTTGGTATTTGGGACGGTGGGTAAATGGCTTGAATCTCTGAAAGGCGCAACAGGTGCTAAAGGAGATAATGGCGACACTGGTGCGGCTGGCAAATCTGCAACTGTAACCATCGGCACAGTAACGACTGGCGAAGCGGCGAGCGTAACCAATACCGGCACGGGAACGGATGCCGTTTTGAATTTCGTCCTGCCTGCTGGTGGAGGCGGTAATAACGGACTTCACACCGAAATTCGCACTATTCCCGTTACTGTCAACGCTCAACAGATTCAGACGGTCGAGTTTGAGGCGAAGTTTTCCGAAACACCCACGCTTCACGGCCAGCCCGCGTTGATGGGCGCTGGTGAAAACCGTTTCCTGTATCTGTTATCTGTAGATAAAAACGGCTTCACTTGTCGCTCAAACTATTTCAGCGCCGGGATTCAAACCATTCATTATGCTGTTACCGGCAAACTTGCGTAACAGGCCATCTTTCAGATGGCCTTTTTTCTTGGAGGCAAAAAATGAGTAACTCACTCAAATGGGTTAAATATATTCTTGAATGGCGTTTTCTTCCTGTACGGTTTCAGCAGTGGTTGTTTGGTACGGGCACGCGTGCGGTTGAATTTGTCAGTGGTTGTTCGATGATTGGTTATGCGTTGGTCTTCGCATTTTCGCCGAACGACATCTATAGTTAGCCAATATATTATAAATTCAAGGATATTTCAGAGTTTACGTTGATATTGGTATTTGGCGGTGTCGAGGTGCTGCAACTGATGGCAATGTACTGGCAGACATTCAAGGGGAAGTGCTGTCGGGTTATATGCTTCTGGTATCGGCATTTATCTGGTATTTAACGGCGTATGCGTTTTGGGCGGCCTATCCGCCGGCGCATACAGGCATGGTTATTCCGCCCGTCTTGGCGTTCCTTTGCTTACTTGCTGGAAATAACTCACTTAAATTCTTGTTTTCGGAGGATAAATTCAAACGGAAACAAAAGGGGGAATAATGCACGATTTTTTTCAAATCGGCTATCTTTTCGCGATAGGGGGCGGCGTCATTGGTAGCGTGTGGTCAAGCATGAAAGACCATGACGCGCCAGTATCAAGCCTGTTTGAAGCTTTGATTTCGGCGGTTGCGGCGGCGGCAGTGGCGGAACGGTTTTTAATGCTAAACCAAGTATGGACTTGCGCCATTGCGGGCGCATTCGTCGGCATTTTAACAGGTCATGCGATGGATACCGTGCAGGCCATTGCCCCGGGACTAATGAAAAAAATGGCTCAGAAAAACAGCTAACAAATTTATCGATAGTAAAGACTAGCAAAGGCCGTCTGAATATTCAGACGGCCTTTTTATTTCGAAAGGTAGAATATGACACAAGTAACACAAAATTTTAGTTTGCGTGAATTAACGCGTAGCGAAACCGCCCGCCGTATGGGTGTTGAAAACATTCCGACTGAAAAGGAAATGCAGAATATCCGCAAGACAGCTGAGAAGTTGGAAGAAATTCGTGAATACGTTGGCCGTGGCATCATTGTTACAAGCTGTTTTCGCAGCGAGCGTGTGAATAAGTTGGTTGGTGGTAGCCCAACATCAGCACATCGTTTCGGTTCGGCGGCTGATTGTGACGCTATCGGCATGACTTCTTTTGCTTTTGCGAAAAAGCTGATTGAAATGCGCGATGCTGGAAAGCTGGTATTTGACCAGTTGATCTTGGAATTCCCGGAGCGTGGGGATGGTGCATGGGTGCACATCGGTTTCCGACACAATGGCGTCCAACGTAATCAGGTTATGACCTCCGTTAAACGCGGTGGGAAAACCGTTTATTTACAGGGATTAGTGCCATGATTCCGTGGATACTTAAAAACAGAATAACCACGGCCCTAATTGTGTTGGTGGTGGTTTTAGTGTGTTGGCTTGGCTTTGTTTATGGTGTCGCCATTCCTGATGCTGAAAAGCGCGGTGCAGCAGTCGCTACGGCAAAAATCAGCCAAGATTTTGCTGTTGCCCAAGGCCGGCGTGTTGCTGAAACATTGGAAAAAGAACGGGCGCGCACCGCTGAATTTGCTGCGATGCAAGCCAAAATAGAAAAGGAGAGAATCCATGCGAAAACTGTTATTAATAGCCTTCGCAGCGAGCTTGACCGCGTGCAGCAGTACGCCCGAAATCAAGGTGGCCGCCGAAACCTGCCCACAACCGATAGCACCGCCGGCGCATCTGATGAATCAGTTGCCAAAGGCTGGGCATTATTCGGAAAATGCACGGCTGAATATGCTGGAATGGCAGAAGTAGCAGACCAGCAAAGAAATGATTTGGCTGAATGGCAGGCTTATGGCCGTATTGTTTCTGGTGAATGAAAAAGCCCCCTTGCGGGGGCTTGCTCTATAAAAAAAGCGTACTGTATGGAAAGAGTAGGTTAAGAGAAGCTGATATTCAGATTTTTGCCAAGCTTTTCAGCGGCTTTTTCCAAAAAATCAAGTTTTGTATTGTGACGCAAATTCAGTAAGCGGTCAATTTGCGGCATGTGCACGTCTAATCTTCTTGCCATTTCGGCTTTCTTTACATTTTGTTGTACCATTTCATTAAGTAGCAGGATTTTAGCTGTTTCTAATGCCGGTAAAACGACAACATGCTCACCATCATTTTCTGAAGGCAGAGGGACTGCTTTCCTGTCTTCAAAAATATCCTTCTAATGCGCAAATCAGGCCGTCAATTGCTTCGATTTTTTTGCTGTATCTTCGTCTTCTCCGACTGCGACAGCTTCCGGAATATCTGGGAATGTTACTAATAAAGTACCATTATCGTCTGGCGTTAGAATATAGGGGTAAGCTAACATATGCACCTTTCATTTAGTTATCCAGTATAGTTATTAGGTAGCAAGCTCCTCCGAGCTTGCTCCTTTTTATTTCTTATTTATTTAAGATCTAAGTCTTTTTGATTTTTGAACCAATCCCGTACCAATTTCTTTACTACCGTGGTTTGGGAAAAACTGATGTTTTATTACCAAGTTTTATTAATTGATGGCTTCCGCGTTTTAGCGTGGTAAACTCTACACCTTGAGAGAGTAGCCATTTCCTGAATTCGCTGTATTTCATCATTCACCTCCTTTCCATACAGTAAGGTCATAATACAACAAAAAAATGTTGTGATTGCAATACTAAATACAACATTTTTTTGTTGTATTTAGTATTGCTCAAGATGATTTTTAATTTGTGGGTATATATGGGGTACATAAATTAGTAAAAAAATAAAAAAATGTATTTATATACATATATTTATTATTGAAAGGATAATTATGATGGAAAATGGTTTTTAACAGATAAATGGTCAAAGGCCGTCTGAAAGTTTCAGACGGCCTTCAATAATAAATATAAACCGAAAATCAGAGAAAATATGAATATCAAACAATTTATCCAAGCCTTGCCCAAAGCCGAGCTGCACGTCCATATCGAAGGGACGTTTGAGCCGGAATTGATGTTTGAAATCGCTAAGCGCAACCATATAGCGATTCCTTATGAAAATGTCGATGCGGTACGGCAGGCTTATGATTTTCACAATTTGCAGTCGTTTTTGGATATTTATTATGCCGGTGCCGGCGTATTGCTGCACGAGGCGGATTTTTACGATTTGACCCGCGCGTATCTTGAGCGTTGCCGCGAAGACAATGTCGTGCATACGGAAATATTTTTTTCGATCCGCAAACCCATACTGCGCGGGGTGTGGCGTTTGAAACCGTGATTAACGGCATTGTCCGCGCCTGCCGTGAAGCCGGGCAGCAATGGGGCATAAGCACGCGTTTGATTATGTGTTTCCTGCGGCATTTGTCGGAAGAAAGCGCATTTGAAACCTTAAATCAGGCTTTGCCTTATAAAGACCATATCATCGGCGTAGGCTTGGATTCGAGCGAACTGGGGCATCCTCCGTCCAAGTTTGAACGCGTGTTTGCTCAGGCGCGGGCGGAGGGTTTGTTGACGGTGGCGCATGCCGGAGAAGAAGGCCCGCCGGAATATGTTTACGAGGCTTTGGACTTGCTGAATGTCCGCCGTATCGATCATGGCGTACGGGCGGAAGAAGACGAGGCGTTGATGGCGCGTTTGATTAAAGAACAAATGCCGTTGACCGTTTGCCCGTTGAGCAATTTGAAATTAAAAGTATTTTCCGGAGATGGCAAAACACAATTTGCGCCGTATGTTGCAACGCGGCGTGTTGGTAACCGTCAATTCCGATGATCCGGCGTATTTCGGCGGCTATATGAACCGCAATTTTGAAGCGCTTGCCGAGGCTTTGGATTTGAGTGCGGAAGAAATCAAAACCTTGTGCGCCAATTCGTTCCGCGCTTCGTTTTTGAGCGAGGCGGAAAAGGAAGAATGGATAAGGAAGATTGAAGGTTTTAATGTTGAATCATGATAAAAGGCCGTCTGAAAAAGTTTCAGACGGCCTTTTATGATGAGCGGTTAATAGTCGACTTTTGAATTTTAGGCGTTTCCTGCGCGGCTTTGTATTCTTCTTCCAATTCAAAGCGCAGCGGATACAAATTCAATTTTTCCATCAGCAGGCGGTCGCCGTCTTCGTCCGGATTGCCCGTAGTCAGCAGCTTGTCGCCGTAGAAAATCGAGTTTGCGCCAGCCATGAAACACATGGCCTGCATGGATTCCGGCATATTGCTGCGGCCAGCGGACAGGCGGACGTAGCTATGCGGCATGGTAATGCGCGCGACGGCGATGGTGCGGACAAATTCCGTCCAGTCCAAATCTTCGGCATCGGCCAGCGGCGTGCCTTCTACTTTGACCAACTGGTTGATCGGCACGCTTTCGGGTTGCGGGTCGAGGTTGGCAAGGCTGGCAATCAGGCCTGCGCGTTCGGCGCGGGTTTCGTTCATGCCGACGATGCCGCCGCAGCAGACTTTCAAACCGGCATTGCGGACTTTGCCCAAAGTATCCATGCGGTCTTCGTGTTTGCGGGTGTGGATGATGTCGTTGTAGCGTTCGGGGTCAGTGTCGAGGTTGTGGTTGTAGTAGTCCAGACCGGCTTTTTTGAAGTCTTCCGCCATGCCGTCTTCGAGCATGCCGAAGGTGCCGCACACTTCCATGCCCAAGCCTTTCACCGCGCTGATGATTTCGGAAACGACAGCCACGTCTTTGGGTTTGGGGCCGCGCCATGCCGCGCCCATGCAGAAACGGCTGGCGCCGCGCGATTGTGCAATTTTGGCTTTTTCGACGATTTCGTCCACATCCATCATTTGCTCTTTGCCCAGATTGGTGTTGTGGTGTGCCGATTGCGGGCAGTAGGCGCAGTCTTCGGGACAGCCGCCGGTTTTGATGGAGAGCAGGGTGGAGAGTTGGATTTCGCGCGGGTTGAAGTTTTGGCGGTGGATTTCGGCAGCTTGGAAAACGAGGTCGAGGAAAGGTAGTCCAAACAAAGCCTCGACATCGCATTTTTTCCAATAACGCGCAGTCGGATGCGGCTTGCGCTCGGTTTGACGGCGCAAGGCTACGGGAGATACGGTCATAGTGTGTTCTTTCATGTTTACAGCGACGCAGTGTCGCTGACGGCTTGACTGCCGGCGCAATGACGGCAGCAGCAGGTTTGAAATCAATATAAAAGGCCGTCTGAAACGGCGCAGCAAGTGTAACGCTTTTGATAATGTAGGGCAAATGTTTCAGACGGCCTGAAATATGGTCTGCCCAGGTTTGCTATAATCGCATTTTTAATTTTTCTGTTTTCTTATGAACGCGCCCAAAGCCTTCGCCGTACTCGGCCCGACCGCCGGCGGTAAAACCGCACTGGCCTTAAATATTGCCCAATCGTTGCCGGTGGAAATCATCAGTTTGGATTCCGCGCTGGTGTATCGCGGCATGGACATCGGTACGGCCAAGCCGACTGCCGAAGAGCTTGCCGCCGTACCGCATCATTTGATTGATATTATCTCGCCGCTGGAAAGTTACAGCGCGGCGGATTTTGTCGGCGACTGCGTGCGCTTGGTGAACGAAATACATGCGCGCGGACGCTATCCGCTGATTGTCGGCGGCACGATGATGTATTTCCACGCGCTGACGGAAGGTTTGAACGATTTGCCCAGCGCGGATGCGGCGGTGCGCGCACAACTTCAGGCGGAAAAGAACGAACACGGTCTGGCAGGCCTGTATCGCCGTTTGCAGGAAGTTGACCCGATTACGGCAGGCCGTCTGAAAGCTAATGACAGCCAGCGTATTAAGCGCGCTTTGGAAGTCTATCTTTTGACCGGCAAGCCTTTGAGCGAACATTTCACAGAGCAGAAGCAGGCCGCGCCTTTATTGGATTTATGCACGGTTGCCCTGATTCCCCGAAGACCGTCATTTGTTACACCAGCAAATCGAAAAACGCTTTTTAAATATGCTGGAACACGGTTTCCTAGATGAAATGCACGCCTTACGCCGCGATTATCCGCAGCTGCATGCCGATATGCCGTCTATGCGCTGCGTGGGCTACCGTCAGGCTTGGGATTATCTCGAAGGCGAAATCGATTATGACACCTTTGTCGAAAAAGGCATTGTCGCCACGCGCCAGCTTGCCAAACGCCAGTTGACCTGGTTGCGGAAAATTCCTTTGGCGCACACGTTAGATCCTTACGCAGACAGCGATTATGTTCAGACGGCCTTAGCCTTGGCGCGTCAGCATTTTCAGGAATAATCCATGCTGACTACGCCACCACTTGCGCCTAAAACATTGGCCGCACTAAAAGAATTGGGTATTCGTACACGGGAAGATTTGCAAAAAATCGGCGCAGTCCGTGCATTTCTATTGCTGAAAGCGTCGGGTTTGACCGTAACCAAAAGCACCTTGTGGCAACTGGATGCGTTGGTTTCAGGTATGGATGTCCAGCATATTTCCGAGGAGAAAAGACGGAGCTGGGCGAGGCTTTGAAAAACCATCCGCCTGTTGCCGTTTTCCCTTCGCAAAGCGATATGGAAGCCTTTATGCGGCTGGCGATAGAACAGGCCAGACAATCGGCGGCATTGGGCGAAGTCCCTGTTGGCGCGGTCATCGTATATCAAGGCAAGGCAATCGCAGCGGCACACAATACCTGCATTGGCGACCACAATGTCAGCCACCATGCCGAAATCAATGCGCTTGCTGCTGCCGGCAAAGCCTTGCAAAACTACCGTTTGGAAGATTGCGACGTATACATCACATTAGAGCCTTGCTCCATGTGCGCATCTGCCTTGATACAGGCGCGGGTCGGGCGCGTGATTTATGGTGCGGCTGAAGCCAAAACCGGTGCGGCAGGCAGCGTGGTCGATTTGTTTGCCGACAAACGTCTGAACAAGCATACCGCAATTTTGGGCGGCATATTGGCAGAAGAATGCCAAAGCGTATTGCAGGATTTCTTTGCGGCCAAACGTAAGGCCGTCTGAATTTCAGACGGCCTGTCAGCAAAAACACTTTATTTTAAATTTTCGGATTTTCCATGTCAGTCAATCATTACGAAAACTTCCCTGTCGGCTCCATTGTGCTGCCGCGCCGTTTGCGCAAGCCGGTTCACGCCGTTTACGCTTTTGCACGGACGGCGGACGATATTGCCGACGAAGGCAATGCCGAAGCAGCCGAACGCCTGCGCCAACTGGACGAACTGAAGGCAGAGTTAGACCGCATTGCACAAGGTGGGAAACCGCAAACGGCATTGATGCAGCGTTTGTACAACGAAGCGATTGAGCCGTTTCAATTACCGTTGCAGCCGTTTTATGATTTGCTGGCGGCGTTCAGTCAGGATGTGGTCAAAACCCGTTATGAAAACTTTGGCGAATTGATTGCCTATTGCCGTTTGTCCGCCAATCCGGTGGGGACGCATTATGCTGCATTTGTACGGGCAAACCGATGAAGTGAGCATGGCGCAAAGCGACGGCATTTGCACTGCCTTGCAGCTGATTAATTTCTGGCAGGACGTGGCGGTAGATTGGCAGAAAGGGCGCGTGTACATCCCTCAGGAAGATTTGCAGAAGTTCAAAGTCAGCGAAGAACAGATTGCGGCCGGCAAAGCCGACTTTGCTTTTCAACGATTGATGGCGCACGAGTGCCAACGTGCCTTTCAAATGCTGAAGGCAGGCTCGCCGTTGGGCAAAACCCTCAAAGGACGAATCGGTTTTGAGCTGCGCATGATTATTGTCGGCGGCCAGTTGATTTTGCAGAAGCTGGACGGTTGCAAATATGACGTGTTTAACCAGCGCCCGCTGTTGGATAAAAAAGACTGGATGATTATCATCAAACGGGCTTTGATGAAGAAATAAAAAAAGGCCGTCTGAAATTGATGTTTCAGACGGCCTTGATGTTTTTCGATTAGCGGTTTTTCAAACGGTTGATGCGGTTGTCCAAAGAAGGATGGGTGCTGAACCAAGAATCTTTGGCTTCGCTGGCAATGCCCATTGCGGTCATGGTTTGCGGCAGATCGCTGGGTGCTGCCTTTTAAGCGTTGCAGGGCGGCAATCATTTTCGGCGCGCCCACCAGTTTTGCAGCGCCTGCATCGGCGCGGTATTCGCGTTGGCGGCTGAACCACATCACGATGATGCTGGCGAGGAAGCCGAATACGATCTGCAATACCATGCTGACCATGAAATATGTACCTTGCGAAGTGCTGCCGTCATTGTTGCGCGCCACCATGCTGGAAACGATACGCGCCAAGAAGACGACAAAAGTATTCACGATACCTTGAATCAGCGTCAGCGTTACCATATCGCCGTTGCCGACGTGCGCCATTTCATGCGCCAAAACGGCTTCGACTTCATCGCGGGTCATGTGGTCGAGCAGGCCGGTGCTGACGGCGACGAGCGAGCTGTTTTTGGTCGCGCCGGTTGCAAAGGCATTAGGCTCTGGGGAGTCGTAAATGGCTACTTCGGGCGTTTTCAGATTCCATTGGCGGGCTTGCGCTTCAACAGTTGCCAACAGCCAAGCTTCTTCTTCGCTTTGGGGCTGGTCGATGACGACAGCGCCGACCGAATGTTTGGCGATGGTTTTCGACATCAGCAGGGAGACAATCGAGCCGCTGAAGCCGACGACTGCGGAATAAGCCAACAGGCTGCCGACTTGGTCGGTACTGTTGATGCCCAAGATGGCCAAAAATAACACGGATGACAACCAGAACTGCGATATTGGTTGCGATAAATAAGAAAATGCGTTTCACCGATTATTCCTTTTTAGTGTGGTTTGTGAGGTGATTTTTATATGGGCGCATTGTCTCAAAAACTCTATAGAGATGAAACAGCGCAATAGGCAAAGGTATGCAAATTCAAAGCAATTGAAGCAAAGGCCGTCTGAAAAGGTAGTCTCAACCAGTGAAAATCAGCTTTTTCAGACGGCCTGTATTCAAACGGATATTATCTTTCCGAATTCTTTCCAGCCAGTCTCGCGCTACCAAAGAAATTGATTTGAGGCGTGCTTCTGGAGAACCTTCTTCCGGCGCATATTGATACTCAAAGCGTACCAAAGGCGGCATGGACATCAAAATGCTTTCCGTACGGCCGCCGCTTTGCAGGCCGAACAGCGTGCCTCTGTCCCAAACCAAGTTAAATTCCACATAGCGTCCGCGACGGTAGAGTTGGAAATCGCGTTCACGTTCTCCATAAGGCGTGTTTTTGCGTTTTGCCACAATCGGCAGATACGCTGCGATATAGCCTTCCCCGACTGCCTTGATAAAATTCAAGCAGGTATCGAAATCCCAGCGGTTTAAATCGTCAAAAAACAGGCCGCCCACGCCGCGTGTTTCGTTACGGTGTTTCAAATAGAAATATTCGTCACACCATTGTTTGAATTCAGGATAAACCGATTCGCCAAATGGCGCGCATACGTCCCGCGCCACTGTGTGCCAATGCACGATATCTTCTTCAAAAGGATAAAACGGCGTCAAATCAAAGCCGCCGCCAAACCACCAAACCGGCTCGGCATTTTCAGGATAGGCAATAAAAAAGCGCACATTGGCATGGCTGGTCGGGACATAAGGATTTTTCGGATGAATGACCAGCGACACGCCCATGGCTTCAAACGCCGCGCCTGCCAATTCCGGACGATGGGCCGTGGCAGAAGCCGGCATTTTTGTTCCCTTTACATGCGAAAAATTCACACCTGCCTGCTCGAATACTGCGCCGTTTTTCAATACGCGGGTTTCGCCGATGCCCAGTTTCCCAGTCCATGCTTCATGCACAAATTTGGCTTCGCCATCTTCTTGCTCCAGCGCGGCGCAGATTTGGTTTTGCAGGGTTTTGAGGAGGGTTAGAACGGATTCTGTGTGCATGATATATCCTTGATGGTTTCGTATTTGCAAAATGACAGGGCGGAAAGATGATTTAAGCTTTTAAAACTGAGTGTTATTTTTCTATTGCTTTATTATGGGTAAATTTTTGCATGGGGCTATCTTGCAATCAAGCTTGACTCATCGGCAATAGATTGAAAGGTATCGATGATGTTGCGATACCTTTCAGACGGCCTTGATTTATTCAGTAAAAAAAGTATGTGCGCCCAAATAGTTTTTGGCGTAAAACGGAGTGGAAAGTTTTTCGGTTTTGATGGTTTTTGCCGCTGCTGGGGGCGTGGATAAATTCGCCGTTGCCGATGTAGAGGCCGACATGGGAATATTTGTGTGCGCCGCCGGTATTGAAAAAGACAAGATCGCCGGCTTTTAATTTGCCGTCGGGAATTTTTCGGCTGGCTGCAGCCATATCGCGCGCGGTGCGTGGCAGATTGACGTTGAGGGCGTTTTTATAGACGAATTGGATCATGCCGCTGCAGTCAAAGCCTGTGGATGTGGTGCTGCCGCCCCATTTGTAGGGCGTGCCGATCAGGCCCATGCTGTGAAGCATCAATTCCTGCGAACCTTGGGTGCGGTCGATATGGGAAATGCGGACAGGTTGGACTTTTCTGGCGGTTGTTTGCGGCTTGTGGGATTTGTGTTTGCCAGTGGTGCCGCAGGAGGCCAACAATAGGCAGGCGGTACAAACAAATAGGGTTTTGCAGATGAGTCGAGACATGATGAATTCCTCCGGCCGCATGATTTATGTTTTCAGACGGCCTCTATAATAATCCTTCTATCGGCAGAATGGACAGGATTTTTGAAGTAATCCGTTTCCAGAACTTGGCTTCGGGTTCGTGTGCGTAAGTCCGTTTTTCGCTTGGGTCATACCAGTATAGTTTGTTGTAATTGCCAAGCGTTACCTGATAGGCGTAGTTTGGGGTGGTCGTTACAAGGGTGCGCTGCATTTGGCCTGCGATTTGGGGACTTTCGATGACGACACCCATTTCGGTATTGAGCCGTGCGGAACGTGGGTCGAGGTTGAATGAGCCGATGAAAATGCGTTTCTCGTCTACGATGAATGTTTTGGCGTGCAAGCTGGTGGCTGAACTACCGGTTAAGCCGCGGTCTTTCGTGGTTGGAACGGCATGGTTGGGCTGGAGCTCGTAAAGTTTGACCCCGGCTTTAAGCAAGGGTTTGCGGTATTTGACGTAGCCGGAATGGACGGCGGCAACGTCGGTCGCTTGGAGGGAGTTGGTCAGAACGGTAACGTCCACGCCGTTGTGAATCAGCTTTTCTATGGCCTTAACGCCCGATTTTGTGGGTACAAAATAAGGGGAGACAAGGTAAACGCTTTTTTCAGGTTGCTTGAGGGCGTCTTGCAGGCGTTCGGAAATAGGTGGTTTGTGCCGGTCGCGGTCTAAGCCTTTGGCCGGGTCATCGCTGATCAGGCGTGGGCTGACGCTTTGCCACTCCATAAGGTTGCTCTGCATTTTTTGATAGAGGTTGGAGTGTTCGATGCTTTGACGGTAGCGGATGAGCGTTTGGTTTTTATCTTGGTCGGTGTAATCGAGCTCTGCCAATCCTTTTTGCAGGTTTCCCCGTTTGATGATGCTGGTCGCATTGTAGGCGGAATGGCTTGCCCAATAGCGGTCGAAGTCTTGGGAAACTTCGGTTACTACGCGGCCTGTGGCGAGGATATCGAGGTCGGCAAAGATGGTATCGTCGTTAACCTTAAAATATTCGTCGCCGATATTGCGCCCGCCTAAAATGGTGGCGCGGTTGTCGGCGGTAAACGATTTGTTGTGCATTCGGCGGTTAAGTCGCGGGAAGTCGGTAACATAGCCGAGTGCACGCCATTTTCTGAAAATAAAGGGATTAAATAGACGGACTTCAATATTGGGATGATTGTCGAGTGCAAGCAGGAGATCATCCATGCCGTTGGTGTTGTTGTCGTCCAGAAGCAAGCGCACACGGACGCCGCGTTCGGCCGCGCGATGAATCAGGTTGAACAAAAGCTTGCCGGAGATGTCGTTGTGCCAGATATAGTATTGCAAATCAAGGGTATGGTCGGCGGATTCAATCAGGGCGGCACGGGCGACAAAGGCTTCATGGGCATCGTTCAGCAGATAGATATGGGAAATATCGGCCTTGGAGGGGTAGAAGGAATACCTAAGGCGCTGTCCAGTCGCGGCGTTGAAGGGATGTCAAGATAACTGCTTTGGGTGCGTTCGTCCAATGATGGCAAAAACGCGGCGCAACCGCCCAATAGCAGGGTATAAAGAAGAGGAAGATGAAATTTCATGGGAAACCGGTACAAACAATCCCTACCTAAATGACATTTAGGCAGGGATTGAATTGAAATTAGGTTGCTTGAATCAGCCTTAGAAGGCAACATAATTTGCTGGATTGACCGGTTTGCCGTTTTGACGGATTTCAAAGTGCAACTGAGTGCGGGATGCATCGGTATTACCCATGTGCGCAATGGTTTGACCGCGTTTAACGGTTTGGTTTTCATTAACCAGCAGGCGTTGGTTGTGGCCGTATGCGCTCAAGAATGAGGAGTTGTGTTGGATGATGACCAAGTTGCCGTAACCGCGCAAGCCTGAGCCTGCGTAAACGACTTTACCGTCTGCCGCTGCAACAACAGGCTGACCTTGCGTACCGGCGATATCCACACCTTTGTTGCTGCCGCCGAAGTTGGCAATAACGTTACCGGTAGTCGGACGCTGCCATGTGATGCCGCTGACGTTGCGGCTGCTGCCGGTAGACACGGTTGGTGTATTGGCAGGAGTGCTTGGAGCCGGAGCAGTGGTTGTCGTTGTTGGAGTAGAAGGTTTGCTTGCAGAAGCTGCAGGTGCAACGTAGCCTTCAGGTTTCACGCGCAGGGTTTGACCAATGCTGATGGTGTTGTCGGCCAGGTTATTCCATGCACGCAGATTGTCTTGGGTAATGTTGTAGCGTTTGGAGATGTTGTAAACGGTATCACCACGAACAACAGTATGTGTCGCTGCATTAATATCAACAGGCGCATAAGAAGGCGTGTAAGTGCCGTTGCTGCCGCTGTTGTACGTTGGAGCAGGTGTACTTGCCGGCGGAGTGTATGGAGCATCTGCCGCTGGGCTGGTGTTGGTATTGTAAGGCGCTGCACCGTAAGGATTGTCAGCGGTAGAGCTTGTTGTTGAACCACCGCTTTGTGTGCCGACGACTACAGGAGCCGGTTGTTGGCTGGCACAGGCTGCAAGTAATAAAACCAAAGCTGCCGATCCGGCATAAGATACACTTTTTTTCAACATGTTAATGACTTTCGTATTCGGGTAATTGTTCTCGTCGGGGCATATCATAATAAAAATATGCTTGTTTCTCAAGTGTTCGGCTGTTAGGGACTGTTAAGGCGCAGGGATTTCTGACCAAAAGGAAGCGGTTTGCTCCATTTGTCCGTAGGCAGTCAAATCGACTTGCAGGGGGGTAATCGTGATGAAGCCGGACGCGCATTCGCCAAAAGTCGGTACCTTCTTCGCTGTCGGAAACATCGCCGACCGGCCCAATCCAATAAATTTGTTCGCCACGTGGATTATACATGGGAACAATGCTTTGTTCATGATGACGACGGCCGAGCCGTGTAATTTTTATGCCTTGGATATCTTCAGGTGCGACGGCAGGGATATTGATGTTCCATAAGATGGGTTTGGAAATAGGGCGTTTAAGAAAGTAGGAAAGCAGCATCCAAGCGGCTTTTTCCGCAGTTTCCCAATAACGGCCGCTGGAATCGGCAAGCGAAAAGGCAATAGCGGGAATGCCCATTAAATAGGCTTCCGTTGCGGCGGCAACCGTACCGGAATAAAGCGTATCATCACCCATGTTTGCCCCGTTGTTAATGCCGGACAAGACTAAGTCGGGTTTGAAATCGGCAAGGGCGTGTTGGCCGACATGAATGCAGTCGGTCGGGGTACCATTCACATAGTAAAACCCGTTTTCCGCCTGTTTCAGTTGTAAAGGACGGTCTAAAGTCAGGGAATTGCTGACGCCGCTGCGATCGCGTTCGGGCGCAACCACCCTGACATTGGCAAATTCTGCGCACACTCTTGCCAAAACTAGCCAAACCGGGCGCAAGATAACCATCGTCGTTTGAGATTAATATGTTCATGTGACAATATTGTGTCTATCGGTAAGATGGGCGGTATTGTACTGGTTTGCTTGAGCGATTGTCCACGAATCGGCAACGTTTGGGCGGAAAGGATAATAATGAAACATTATGAGTTAGACCCCAAAGCTTTATTGGGCGGCGTGATTGCTTCAGACGGCAATCAGGAGATTGTTCAGCTTTCACTGCAGAAGGATAATGAAATTCCGGCATATGAGGCGGATGCGATTATTTTGCTTTTGGTTTTAAACGGCAAAGCCGAAATCAAAACGGTGGACGAAGTTTTGCAAACCGAAGGCTTGCAAGTTATCCGTCTTGAGCCGATGGAAGCGCACAGCATTCGCGCGTTGGCTGATAACACCAATATTTTGGTTATCAAACAATTGATTCACGAAACAGGTCTCAGCAAACGTTTGAGATTCGGAAGTTGCTGTCTGTAATCGTAATAAAGGCCGTCTGAAAAGTTTCAGACGGCCTTTTTTAAATCAACTAGATTTATTTCAAACCTTTTTTCACCAAGTCTTCATAACCGCCATGGTTGGTTACGTTGGTGTAGCCGGCTTTTTTCAGCTCGGTCAGCGCGGCTTCTGCACGGCGGCCGCTGCGGCAGTAGAGGTTTACCGGCGCATTTTTATCCGGGCTGACAGATTTGATGCGGTCAACGATTTGATCATGCGGGATATTGAGCGCACCTTGCAAATGGCCCTCTTTAAATTCTTCGGCAGAGCGGACATCAATCCAAACGCCTTTTGCTTTTGCAGGTTGAGCCGCGCTTTTTTCAACCTTTAGGCATAGAGGCTGCGGAAAGCGGCCAAAGGAGTGGCAATAGCGGCGGCAAAAAGTACGGCGGTCAGCAGTTTCTTCATGGTTCAATCTCCTATTAGACAGAAAACAATATGATAACTTTATCAGTTTAGCATTTCATCAGGCCGTCTGAAAGGGGAGTCGGCTTTCAGACGGCCTGATTTTACAAACCGATTAGCGTTGGGTTTCTACTGCTTCCAAAGCGCGCAAAGCGTATGTATAAGCGGCACCTGCATTCAGTGCGATAGCGGTGGCCAATGCGCCGGCGATTTCGCTTTCGGTTGCACCTGCTTTGGCTGCGGCGGCGGCATGCACGCTGATGCAGCTTTCGCAACGTGTGGTAATGGCAACGGCAATGGCGATCAGTTCGCGTGTTTTGGCATCCAGTGCTTCGGCAGCGGCTGCTTGATCCAGTGCGCCGTAGGCTTGCAGCATTTTAGGATGGTTTTTACCCAGTTCGCCGAATGATTTTTTTACCAAGGCGGTATGTTCAGGCCAGTCTTTAAACATGATATGTCCTTTCTTAATGTGAGTGGATAAGATAAAAAATCCTATCCGTTTGTGTTTGGTGTGTGTATTATTGCAATAATTGGAAGAATAAAATCGTCAAAACATCTCATTTATTGGTAAAAAACACTATGGATATTTTGGATAGGCTGGTCGAATTGGCGCAGGTAAAAGGCAGCGTGGATGTTCAATGTCTGTTTCAGGGGGAGTGGTATGTGCGGCATGAGCCAAAGCGTGCGCATGGTTTGGTGCATATCGTAACTGCCGGTTCGGGTTATATCCGAATTGATGGGGAGCAAGAGGCCAGGCTGCTGAGTGCAGGGGATATCATTTTTTTCCCGCGCAGCGTAGGGCATACTTTGAGCAGCGACAGCAGTTGTGAAAATCTCGGCGTCAACGTGCTGACGAGTGAAAAAGGCGCATTTAAAGTCAAGCAGAGTCATGCAGGAGGCGATGCGGCTTTGCATCTTTTCTGCGCGCGGTTTGAATATGAAGCGCAGGCGGATATTATGGCGGGTCTGCCTGATACGGTCTTGCTGAATATCAACCATCCTTCTTTGCAGTATTTGGTGGCATTGTTGCAGTATGAGAGCGGTCAGGCTTTGTCCGGCTCGGTAGCAGTTGTGAACGCATTGGCTTCGGTGTTGCTGGTATTTCTACTTCGAGCCAGCCTGGAGAAAAATGGGGAAGCGCAATTAAGCGGTTTACTGAATGGTTGGCAGGACAAACGTTTGCGGAATCTGCTTCAGGCAGTAGTGGATAAGCCGGAAGAGGAATGGAATATCGAGAAAATGACTGCGATTGCCAACTTATCTCGCGCCCAGTTGATGCGGGTATTTCAAGCAGCAGACGGGAACAAGCCCGCACGCCTTTGTAAACAGTATCCGCTTGCAGCAGGGGGCATTATTGTTGAAACAGACGGCGGATTCGGTTTTATCGGTTGCGCTCTCGGTCGGTTTTCAATCGGAAACGCATTTTGGCAAGGCATTTAAAAAGCAATATGGGATATCGCCGGGGCAATATCGTAAGAATGATCGCGCTGATGAAGCAGCAGTACAAGCGGAAGAAATGCCAATTTATTTTATTTGAACAGATGATAAAAGGCCGTCTGAAAGTGTAATAATGAAATCTAGGATTTCTAAAACACTTTTCAGACGGCCTCAATTTTAAAACGTATCAATCAAACAGAATTAGTCCAGTTTTTTGAAATGACGGCGACGTTCCAATTCGCTCAGGTAGCGTTTACGCAGGCGGATGGATTGTGGCGTGATTTCGACCAGTTCGTCATCGTCGATGAACTCAACTGCACCTTCCAAAGTCAATTTGATAGGCGTAGTCAGGCGCACGGCTTCATCTGTACCGCTGGCGCGGACGTTGGTCAGTTTTTTGCCTTTCAGAGGGTTTACCACCAAGTCGTTATCACGGCTGTGGATCCCGATAATCATGCCTTCGTAGACTTTGTCGTTTGGAGAAATGAACATACGGCCGCGGTCTTCCAAGTTCCACAGGGCGTAAGCAACGGCTTCACCTTGCTCTTGAGAAACCAGTACGCCGTTGTGACGGCCGGGCATATCGGGTTTAACCGGTGCGTAGTCGTCAAAAACGTGGCTCATCAAGCCGGTACCGCGGGTCAAGGTCATAAATTCACCTTGGAAACCGATCAGGCCGCGTGCAGGAATATGGTATTCCAAACGTGTACGACCGTTACCGTCGCTTTCCATATTGGTCAATTCGCCACGGCGGCGGCCGAGTTCTTCCATGACCGCACCTTGGTTTTCATCCGGCACATCCACAGTCAGGTTTTCGTAAGGCTCGCATTTTTTTGACCGTGATTTCACGGAATACCACGCGCGGTTTGCCGACTGCCAATTCAAAAGCCTTCGCGGCGCATGTTTTTCCAACAGAAATGGTCAGGTGCAATTCGCCACGGCCGGAAACGCGGAATACATCAGCGTCGGCAGTATCTTCAACACGCAGGGCAACGTTGGTCAGCAATTCTTTTTGCAGGCGGTCGCGGATTTGGCGGGAAGTCACGAATTTGCCTTCAGTACCGGCCAAAGGAGAAGTGTTGACCATAAAGTCCATGGTCAGGGTCGGCTCGTCCACGCTCAACATAGGCAAGCCTTTAGGATTGTCTTTGTCGGTAATGGTTACGCCGATACCGATGTCTTCGATACCGGAAATAATCACGATGTCGCCGGCTTCAGCTTCTTCCAAAGGTACGCGTTCCAAGCCTTGGAAACCCAACAGTTGGTTGATACGGCCCTGGGCAACTTGTTCTTCATGGTTCATGACGGCAACGACTTGGCCGGGTTTGATGCGGCCGTTCAGGATGCGACCGATACCGAGGCGGCCGGTGTAGTTGTCGTAGTCCAGTTGGGAAATTTGCAGTTGCAGCGTTTCGTCCGCGCTGCCGCTTGGAGCAGGCGTGTGTTTCAAAATGGTCTCGAACAGAGGGACGCATATCGCTGCTCTCGTCGTTTTCATCCAGTTTGGCAAAGCCGGACAGACCGGAAGCATAGACGATAGGGAAGTCCAATTGTTCGTCGGTTGCGCCCAAGTTGTCGAACAATTCAAATGTTTGGTCGATAACCCAGCTTGGACGGGCAGACGGTTTGTCGATTTTGTTGATGACAACGATAGGTTTCAGACCCAAAGCCAAGGCTTTTTTGGTCACGAAACGGGTTTGCGGCATAGGGCCTTCTTGTGCGTCAACCAACAGTACGACGCAGTCAACCATGCCCAATACACGTTCCACTTCGCCACCAAAATCGGCGTGTCCCGGGGTATCTACGATGTTGATGTGGTAGCCTTCGTATTCGATGGCGGTATTTTTAGCGAGAATGGTAATGCCGCGTTCTTTTTCAAGATCGTTGCTGTCCATGACGCGTTCTTCGACTTGCTGGTTGGAACGGAATGTACCGGACTGACGCAGCAATTGGTCAACTAATGTGGTTTTGCCATGGTCGACGTGGGCGATGATGGCAATATTGCGGATTTGTTTCATGATGATTTATGTGTTTCAGCTAGGTGCTTAAAAAAAAGATAACTGGTAATTATAGCACGATTCCTAAGTATTGACCGAGTAGAAGATTCAAAAAAATAAGGCAAAAGCAGTTGAGAATAATTCATAATTAAATTTGATTGATTTTGTTGGATTATTTGCTTTTATTTATGGTTAACGAATGTAAATGTTTTTTTGAATAATGCAATGGATTCTTAATATTAATGTCAAAAAAATGTTATTTAAAAACAGGGATTAATTTTTTTCAGACGGCCTTTTTAGGGTGGGTTAAACTTTTTTGATAATTGTTTGTATTTTTAAATAGAAAATTTGTCAAAAGTGCTACTTGTGCATACAATTACCTCATTCCATAACAACACACGAATCTTCATTTCGTGATTATCAACTTTTAAAAGAAAGAGAAAGAATTATGCAAGGCAACCAAGCAGTTATTGATTACATGAACGAATTATTGTCTGGTGAGTTGGCTGCTCGCGATCAATATTTTATCCACTCTCGCATGTACTCTGAATGGGGCTACACCAAACTGTTCGAACGTTTGAACCACGAGATGGAAGAAGAGACCACTCACGCCGAAGACTTCATCCGTCGTATCCTGATGTTGGGCGGTACTCCTAAAATGACCCGTGCCGAACTGAACATCGGTACTGACGTAATCTCCTGTCTGAAAGCAGACTTGAACACTGAATACGAAGTACGCGATGCGCTGAAAAAAGGCATCAAATTGTGCGAAGAAGCTCAAGACTACGTTACCCGCGATTTGATGGTTGCCCAACTGAAAGACACTGAAGAAGATCACGCTCACTGGTTGGAACAACAACTGCGTCTGATCGAATTGGTCGGCGAAGGCAACTACTACCAAAGCCAACTGTAATCTAGCGTATAACGTATAAGGAGCTGAATATGAAAGGCGATCGCTCAGTTATTCGCGAGCTGAATAAAAACTTGGGCTTGCTTTTGGTTACCATCAACCAATACTTCCTGCATGCCCGCATTTTGAAAAACTGGGGCTTTGAAGAATTGGGCGAACACTTCTTCAAACAATCCATCCGCGAAATGAAATCCGCAGACGATTTGATCGAGCGTATTTTGTTCTTGGAAGGCCTGCCTAATCTGCAAGAATTGGGTAAACTGTTGATCGGTGAATCTACCGAAGAAATCATTGCCTGCGATCTGAAAAAAGAGTATGAAAAACATGATGCTCTGGTTGCAGCCATCGCTCTTGCAGAAGAGCAACAAGACTACGTCAGCCGTGATTTGTTGGAAAAACAAAAAGACATCAACGAAGAACACATCGACTGGCTCGAAACTCAGCAGGAATTGATTGGCAAAGTTGGTTTGCCAAACTACCTGCAAACAGCGGCGCAAGAGGACTAAAACACAAACCACTGCCAAATATAGCAGTCCCTGCTCCCATCAACGGCATATCTTTACGGATATGCCGTTTTCTTTTATGGAAATGCTTAAAGGCCGTCTGAATGTTCAGACGGCCTTGATTTTATATCGCTTTCAAACGGTATAGATAAGTAGTTTCCTTGTTTCTGGCAAACGCCAAAGGATCGGATTCATCTATTGCTTTTTTGTGTTGCGGTTTGGTTTTCAAAATATCGACTACATTGAGCGAGGCCGTCTGAAAGCATTGGTTTAGAAAATCTTTATCGCGCAAATGCAAGTGTTCTGCCAAGTCGGAAATAATTAGCCAAGCTTCGCCGTTTGGATTTAAGTGCTTGCGTACGCCGTTGAGGAACGCAGTCAGCATGGCATTGATTGGGGTCGTAAAGGGCAGTCTCAATAGCGGAGGTAGGTTTTGCCGGCAGCCAAGGCGGATTGCAGACGATAAGGTCGGCGCAGCTTTCGGGAAATAAATCAATCGATTGGATGCTGACAGCTTTATCTAAGCCTAGGCGTTCGAGGTTTGCTGTGGCGCAGGCAATTGCTTTGGGGTTGGTGTCTGTGGCAATGATGCCGGGTATGCCTCGTTTGGCCAAAATTGCGGCAATAACGCCTGAGCCGGTGCCGATGTCAAAGGCCGTCTGAATATTGGGGAGCGAGTGGCGCTTGGGCGATTAAATCCAAATATTCGCCACGCAGTGGAGAGAATACGCCGAAAGGAACATGGATTTTTCCGTCTAGCTGAGGAATGTCTATGCCTTTTTTGTGCCATTCGTGCGCACCGATAAAACCCAGTAATTGATTCAGCGGCAAGAGAAACGGTTTGTCGTTTGGTGTGTCGTAAACATCGCGCAGGGCGGCGTAGATGTCGGGTGCGCGTGCATTGTCCAGTTGAAAATTCGGTTGGATTTCAACGGCAAGCATATTGAGCAAACGGCTTTGCTGCGCCTGTTTCATACGGTGGGCATGAAAGGCCATCTGAATATCGGCAGGTGCGCCTTTCTTTTTTTCAGACGGCCTGCGGATACGCTTTTTCATTGCGGCCAAGACTTGCTTGGCATTGTGAAAATCGCCAGTCCAAACAGTTGCAGTTTGCGCGTGGGCATTTTTTAAGATTTCTGCTGCACCTGCTTCTTGAATGTAAACCGCCTGCTTAGGCGGTTTTTGTGTGCTTTCGTTGCGCCATTCGATGTCGGAGCGGTTGGTTGGGATGGTGTGGGGCATAATGTGTTTCAAATCGTGGAAATAGGGGATTAGTTTACTATATTTAGGGTGTATTCGGTTTGAGAGGAGCTTTTAATAGTCTAAATTAGACAAAATGTATAAAAATTTCTCAAGTTTTTAAAAATTTATACCAATATTTTTGATAAAAATAGATTGTCGTTTTGTCTAAAATGAGTATAATGCAAAACCAGAACACAATAATCTTAATCAGATTTGGACAAGGAACATCATGCAATTAGACATTGACCGTTTGGTTGCCTATTTTGGCGGCGTAAACGCGCTGGCCGAAGCCCTGAAACAGCACGACCCGGAAAATGCTGCGACCACAGCGGCTATCTACAAATGGCGTACACGCGGTTCCCTGCCTTTGGCTCAGTTGCAAAAACTGACCGCTTTGGCGGAAGCGCAAGGCAGACCGCTTGATTTGAATGCTTTTTTACAAAAAAACGAATCTCTGGAGAGAACAGAAATGACACAGACCAATCGCGTAATTATTTTTGACACTACCATGCGCGATGGCGAGCAGTCGCCCGGTGCATCCATGACCAAAGAGGAGAAAATCCGTATTGCCCGCCAGTTGGAAAAGATGGGTGTCGATGTGATTGAGGCAGGTTTTGCAGCAGCCAGTCCGGGCGATTTTGAATCGGTTAATGCGATTGCCAAAATCATTACCAAATCTACAGTTTGCTCATTGGCGCGTGCCGTTGAAAACGATGTGCGCAAAGCAGGCGAAGCTGTTTCCCCCGCTCCGAATAAACGTATTCACACTTTTATCGCTACCAGCCCGATCCACATGGAGCACAAACTGAAAATGAAGCCGCAGCAGGTCATCGATGCGGCGGTCAAAGCGGTGAAAATTGCCAAAGAATACACTGACGATGTGGAATTTTCTGCCGAAGACGCAGTGCGTTCGGATTTGGACTTCCTTGCCAAAATCTTTACGGCGGTTATCGAAGCGGGGGCGACTACTATCAACATTCCCGATACTGTCGGCTACTCCATCCCTTCCGTATGGTACGAGCGTATCAGCAACATCATCAAAAGCGTTCCCAATGGCGACAAAGTAGTTTGGTCGACCCACTGCCATAATGACTTGGGTATGGCGGTTGCCAACTCACTGGCTGCTGTTCAGGCAGGCGTGCGTCAGGTGGAATGTACCATCAACGGTTTGGGAGAACGCGCAGGGCAATGCCAGCCTTGAAGAAATCGTGATGGCGTTGAAAGTGCGTCATGATTTGTTTGGCTTGGAAACCGGCATCGATACCACGCAAATCGTGCCGGTATCCAAACTGGTATCTACTATCACCGGCTATCCGATTCAGCCAAACAAAGCAGTAGTCGGCGCAAACGCCTTTGCGCACGAATCAGGCATCCACCAAGACGGCGTGTTGAAACACCCTGAAACCTATGAAATCATGACTGCCGAATCAGTCGGCTGGTCAACCAACCGCCTGACTTTGGGCAAATTGTCCGGCCGTAATGCTTTCAAAACCAAGCTGGCTGATTTAGGCATCGAGTTGGAAAGCGAAGAGGCGTTGAATGCGGCATTCGCACGCTTCAAAGAGCTGGCGGATAAGAAACGCGAAATCTTTGATGAAGACTTGCACGCTTTGGTGTCTGATGAAATGGGCAGCCTGAATGCTGAAAGCTACAAATTCATCTCTCAAAAAATCAGCACTGAAACCGGCGAAGAGCCTCGTGCCAATATCGTATTCAGTATTCGCGGCGAAGAAAAACACGCTACCGCTACCGGCTCCGGCCCTGTTGATGCCATCTTTAAAGCCATTGAAAGCGTGGCACAAAGTGGCGCAACCTTGCAGATTTACTCTGTCAATGCGGTAACTCAAGGTACAGAAAGCCAAGGCGAAACTTCTGTCCGCCTGCAACGTGGCGATCGTGTGGTCAACGGTCAAGGCGCTGATACAGACGTGTTGGTGGCGACTGCCAAAGCTTATCTGTCTGCACTGAGCAAATTGGAATTTGGTCAAGCCAAGCCTAAAGCGCAAGGCAGCGGCATGATTTGATTTATTGAAAAATAAAGGCCGTCTGAAATCGTAGTGATGCGTTTCAGACGGCCTTTTTTATTTAGTCAAAAAATAGTTTGTTTATTGAAGTTTAAGCAGTCGGTCTTGTTCGACAGACAATACGCCGTTTATTTTTTTGAAATAGGCAATGGCATCTTCAATATTGGTCTTGGAGGATGGACGGATAGCAATGCCGTGCAGGTTTTTGTATTCGTAAACCAAAGTTGCACCGGAGAGTTTTCACTGCTTTTAGCAATGGCGCGGAACCGGTTTGGGCATCATAGAAGATAATCAGATTGCCGGTTGTATCTTGGGCTTGTTGTTGAGATGGGGTGGCAGTTGATTGAGCGGGAGTGCTTGGGCTTTGGCAGGCACAAAGCAGGGTGGAGAGTAGGACGAATGCTAGGGTTTTCATGGCATTAATTCAATTTGATAAAAGAAAAAAGGCCGTCTGAACAATCGTAAAACGAAATCAAAGTTTCCCTTTACAACTTTCAGATGGCCTTTGTCAGTCATGCTTCAGGCAATTCCATGGCTAGAACGGTTTGTTCTTGTTTGGCACGGAACGCGGCCAGTTTTTCAGCCAATTCAGGATTTTCGTTGGCCAAAAGTGAAATGGCAAACAGCGCTGCATTGGCCGCACCTGCTTCGCCAATGGCAAATGTGGCAACAGGAACGCCTTTGGGCATTTGCACAATCGAAAGCAGGGAGTCTTCACCGCGCAGATATTTGCTGGGAACGGGAACGCCCAAGACGGGAACCGTGGTTTTGGCAGCGACCATGCCCGGCAAATGCGCTGCGCCGCCTGCGCCGGCAATGATGGCTTTGATGCCGCGTTCGCGTGCGGTTTCGGCGTATTCAAACATCAAATCAGGTGTACGGTGTGCAGAGACGACACGCGCTTCGTATTCAACGCCGAATTCTTTGAGAAATTGTGCTGCCTGCTGCATCACCGGCCAATCGCTGTTGCTGCCCATAATAATGCCGACTTGGATCATGAGGAGTTCCTTTTGCTTAAATGGATTAAGGGTAAAAAATATTCAGACGGCCTTGGGGATGACAAGGCCGTCTGAACGTTTATCTTTGTTTGAGACTGATGGAAGCGCGTTTTGCCGCTTCGCTGTTGGGGAAGCTTTGTATCAGTTTGCGCCATGTGCTGCGGGCGATGTCTTTTTGTTGCAGTTTGTATTGGCACTGGCCGATGCTGTACATGGCATCAGGAGCTTGCGGGCTGTTGCGGAATCGGTTGGCGTAGCGGTTGCCGATTTCGATAACGGATTCGCAGTTGCCCAGACGTTGTTGGCTTTGCAGAAGCAGATACATATTGCGGCGGGCAATTTCGCTGCCGTTGCCGCCGTCAGCTTCTTTTAAAATGGCCACTGCGGCGGAATAGTTGTTGCGCTGATAGTATTTTTGCGCCTGATTATAAAGGCGCAGTTCGTTTTGCGAAGCTGAGTCTGTTTCAGACGGCACGCCGCCGCCATTGGCCAAATAATTCATTTTCAGCTTGCGGTCGTCCAATCGCTGGGCTTTGGGGTTGGAAGCCGAAGTAGTCGGACGCTTGATGGTTCGTTGTTGTTCCAATGTGTGCAAGCGTTGATTTAATTCTTCAACCGTGCGTTCCAGTCGGGCAATTTGTATACCTAAGTGGTCAATCTGGGTTTGTTCGTCCAAACGCGGATAAGGAATATTTTTCTCATGCAAAGGCTCACGCGGAATATCCGGCAGGACAAAGTTGGGATTGTCGGCAGGTTGGGGAGGATGGGAAACGGCGCATGATGCGGCCAATAGAGTAAGCGGCAAAAGAAACAGGGAATGTGATAATGTTTTCATCGGATTGTGTCGTTTTATTTTTTTAGTAGCAGTGTCAAACCGTCACCGATAGGCAGGGTAATGGGAATAATGCGTGTATCGTGTGGCAGATTTTGGTTGAAATGGCGCAGGATATCCAAGCTGGGCGGATCATTTTCGGCAGCTTCATTCATGACGCGCCCACCCTAACAAGATATTGTCGATGGCAATCACGCCGCCACTCCGTACCAGTTGCAAACAGCGTTCAAAATATTTCGGCGTAGGCGGTTTGTCGGCATCGATAAGTGCCAAGTCGTAGCTTTCCGATTCGCCTTGCGCAATCAAATCGTCCAAAGTCAGCAAAGCCGGTTGCAGATGAAGCGAGATTTTATGCGCTACGCCTGCTGCCTGCCATGTTTCGCGGGCAATATCGGTAAAGGTTACATTGATGTCGCAAGCCGTGATTTTGCCGTCTTCGGGGAGGGCAAGCGCCATGGCGGTGCTGCTGTAACCGGTAAAGACGCCAACTTCCAAATATTTTTTGGCATTCAATAATTTGGCCAACCACACCAACATGGCTGCCTGCTCTTGGGCGATGGCCATCTTTCCCAGACGATGTGATTGGGTACGCTCGCGCAATGCGGTCAAAACGGGATGTTCGGATTGACCGATGCTGTTGAGGTACTGTTGTAATGCCGGATCGGTATTGTGCGTGTTGGTCGTCATGCCGATACGGGATTAGTCTTGATAGTAGGTGTAGGGTTTTTTGTTGACTTTGGCCGCTTCAAATTCAGCCTGTTCGGTCGGATTGAGGGTAACATCCCACAGCAAATGGCGGTTTTCGAGGCGTTGCGCTTCCATTTCGGGATTGTCTTCCATGAGTTTGTCGAGGAATTGGGTAGCTTCGGATTTGTAGTGGTACATGATGTTCTGCCTGAATCGTTGTCAGACCGTCATTATAGCCGATATTTTTTGCCAATACGCTAATTAATCGAACTTCCATAAGGTATAATGGCACGTCTTTTTTAGGCCGTCTGAAGCCTTTGCTCAATGTTTTGTCCCCTTCTGCGGCAGAATATTGTGCAAAGGCTTAAGCCAGACAAGTTTCAGACGGCCTTTTTTATTGTGAAAAGAGCTGCTTATGTTAAAAAAATGGCTGCATAAAGTGTTGCCTAAAAAACACGTCAAATCGTTGCCCGAAAAGGAAATTATCCCGCTTGAGCAACACGGTATCCGCGCGGATATGTTGAGCTTTGCCGCGGAGAAAATTGCCAAACGCCTGCATGAAGCCGGTTTTCAGGCTTATGTTGTAGGGCGGTGCCGTTCGGGATTTGTTGCTCGGAGTCGAGCCCAAAGATTTTGATATTGCAACCGATGCCACGCCGGAGCAAATCCGCAAAGTATTCCGCCGCAGCCGCATTATCGGCCGCCGCTTTCAAATCGTTCATGTGATGATTGGCCCTGAAACCATTGAAGTGACGACGTTCCGCGGTGGCGATAAGGTTCAGCAAAATGCGCAAGGCCGAATTATGAAGGACAATACTTACGGCAGCATTGAAGAAGATGCCATGCGTCGCGACTTTACTTGCAATGCGCTGTATTACGACCCGATTAAAGAGGAGATTTGGGACTTCCATCAGGGCGTGGCTGATGTTGCCGATAAAAAATTGGTGATGATAGGCGATCCTGCCGAACGCTATCAGGAAGATCCCTGTCCGTATTCTTCGCGCCGTCCGTTTGTCGGGTAAATTGGGCTTTTGAAGTGGAAGAGCAAACGGCTTTGCCGATTGCCGAATATGCAGGCCGTCTGAAAAATGAGCCTGTGGCCCGTCTTTTTGATGAAATTCTGAAAATCCTGTTTTCCGGTTATTCTCGTGCCTGTTTGAAACGGTTGAAACGAGTTGGGCATTCCCGAAGGCATCCATCCGCTTTTAGATGCCTTGAAAACTGCCGAAGCAGCCGACAAACGTATGATTATGTTGGCCTTGAAAAATACCGATGAGCGTCTTCGTGCGGATAAGTCCGTTTCCGTCGGTTTTGTATTGGCGGCGGTATTGTGGCCGACACTAAACGCCATTTGGCAACGCAATCAAAGCCATGGTCAAAAACCTGTCCCTGCGTTGATGGATGCGATGAACACCATGCGCGATACGGTAGAGAAAGGTTGGGGCGTACCGCAACGATTTTCTGCAACCATGCGTGAAATTTGGCAATTTCAGCCGCAATTCGACAATATGCGCGGCGCACGCCCATATCGTCTGCTATCACAAGCCCGTTTCCGAGCTGCTTATGATTTCCTGATTTTGCGTAGCGAGGTTGGCGAGGTTGATAAAGAGATGGCTTCTTGGTGGACAACTTTCCAACATGCCGATGAGGAAGCACGCCAGCAAATGACTGCGGCTAATGATCACAAACGTCAGAAACAAAGTGGATCAACTGATGGCAAACCCAAACGTCGCCGCCGTCGTCCGAAAAAGAAAACCACTGAGGCTGAATAAATTATCAAAATTAGTTTAAGGCCGTCTGAAACGATTAAATCTTTTGAGATTTGGTTTTTCAGACGGCCTTTTCGTATTCAATAAAAAAACCGCAGGTCTTTCAACCTGCGGTTTGCTTTTATGATTTGTTTTCTTCGCTGTCGAGGAAGCTGCGGAGGCGGTCGCTGCGGGTCGGGTGGCGCAGCTTGCGCAGGGCTTTGGCTTCGATTTGACGGATACGTTCACGGGTTACGTCAAATTGTTTGCCGACTTCTTCGAAAGTGTGGTCGGTATTCATATCGATACCGAAACGCATGCGCTAACACTTTGGCTTCGCGCGGTGTCAGGCTTTCGAGGATTTCTTTGGTTACTTCGTGCAGGCTGGTGTACATCGCAGCTTCTGCCGGAGCAACGTTGTTGGCATCCTCGATGAAGTCGCCCAAGTGCGAATCGTCGTCATCGCCAATCGGTGTTTCCATGGAAATCGGCTCTTTGGCGATTTTCATGATTTTGCGGATTTTGTCCTCCGGCATTTCCATCAGCTCGGCCAGTTTGGCGGAATCAGGTTCTTCACCGGTTTCTTGCAGGTATTGGCGCGAGATACGGTTCATTTTGTTGATGGTTTCAATCATGTGAACCGGAATACGGATGGTACGCGCTTGGTCGGCGATGGAACGGGTAATCGCTTGACGGATCCACCATGTGGCGTAAGTCGAGAACTTGTAGCCGCGGCGGTATTCGAATTTGTCCACCGCTTTCATCAGGCCGATATTGCCTTCTTGAATCAAATCAAGGAACTGCAAGCCGCGGTTGGTATATTTTTTGGCAATGGAAATAACCAAACGCAAGTTGGCCTGAATCATTTCCTGTTTGGCTGCTGAGGTTTCTTTTTCGCTCAACACCATGTTTTTGTTGATTTCTTTCAACTCTTCGATGGAAATGCGGGTTTCGGCTTCCATATTTGCCAACTCGGTTTGTTTTTCGAGGATGGCGTGGCGGAAACGATCCAACGCGTTTGCCCATACGCGGCCTTTGGCTACTTCTTTTTCAACCCATTCCAAATCGGTAATGGCAGGCAGGAAGTTTTTGATGAAGTAGTCGCGCTCCATGCGGACGCGGTCGATACAGATGTCGCGGATTTCGCGTTCGAGTTTGCGGATGTTTTCAACGCGGCTGCGCAGGCTGCTGCTCAGGTTTTCGATTTGACGTGTGGCAAAACGGACTTCCAACAGTTTGTTGGCAATGGCATCGCGGTGTTTCAGGTAGTTGGCGTGTTGACTGCCGTGTTTTTCCAACTGTTTGATCATTTTGCCGTATTCGCTCTCGATAAAGGCGAAGTGTTCCAAAACTTTTTGTTTCAGTTCGGCCAAATGGGCGGCGGATATAGCTTCAGAGTCGCCACCTGAATCGTCTTCATCTTCCTCGTCGCCATCTTCATCATCGCTATCGGTTTCGCCTTCTTCGTCATCTGGTTTGGCATTTTCCAAATGACCCAAGCCCAATTCGTTCAACAAGACTTCATTAGGGTCGATGATGGCTTCAACGACTTCATCCACACGGATTTCGTCGTTGCGGACTTGCTCGATCAAAGCCAGAATTTCGGCAATCGATCCTGGGCAGGCGGAGATTGCCTGCACCATGTTTTTCAGTGCATTTTCGATTTTTTTGGCGATGATGATTTCGTCTTCGCGCGTCAACAGATCGACTTGCCCCATTTCACGCATATACATACGCACAGGGTCGGTTGTGCGGCCGAATTCTGAATCTGCGCTGGAGAGTGCTGCTTCGGCTTCTTCAACGGCATCGTCGTCGGTCATGGCGGCGGCGTTGTCGCTCAAGAGGATGTCTTCAGCATCGGGGGCTTGTTCGGTTACTTGGATGCCCAAGCCGGAAATCATGCTGACGATGTTGTCGATTTGCTCGGCGTCGGACATATCGTCGGGCAGCGCGTCGTTAATTTCGGAATAAGTGATGTAGCCGCGTTCTTTACCCATAATAATGAGTTGACGCAGACGGGCGCGCTGCTCTTCGATACTCAAGGGACGGTTGTCATCTTGGTCTTGGTATTCTTCGTAGTTTTGGTTTTTAGACATGGATTGCTCTCTAGGTTGATAGGATGCCGACGGTTTACGGTGATGTGGCCGTACCTGAAGGCGGAGCAGAGCTTTTTGTTGTGAAATCAGATTTCACTTTAATACTCTGAGGCCGTCTGAAAATATTACGGATGGAGTGTTCTGCGTGTCATGTTTCGCAGCGTGTGTTTAGATTGTTCAGACGGCCTGAGGGGTTAGTTTTGCTTTGCTGTCAAAAGCGACAGCAATAGTCTTTTTTCATTTTCGGTCAAACCAGTTTGAATACTTTTTTGCTTTAAAGTTTCGATTTGACTGTATTTTAATTCATTTAACAACTTTTTCATGCCGATTTGGAAACTTTCGCAATCTTCTTCGTCATCCCCTTCCATTTCTTCAGAGTGAAGGGTTGATAAAAAGATTTGATTGACGGTTTCCTCATAAGGCGAGCCGCGCATATATTCCAGCACTTGTGCCGTTGCCGGAATCGTGGCGTGATTCTTGATGGTTTCGGCCAGATTGGCAAGGCAGGCAAAGTCGCCGCTTAAAGCCAGATAATCGGGCAGGTCTATATATGAAGCCCAAGCCGGATTTATCAAGAGGCTGCGTATCTGTCTTTGAACCAGTGTCAGCATGGTTGGCTGTTTGACAGAAATAGGCGGCAGTTTGTAACTTTTTTGTTTGACGTGCCGCTTGGGCGCTTCTTGTCCGAGTAACTGGGCGAGGTTGTCAGGGTCAATGCCCACCAGCTCGCTGAGTTTTTGTTTCAGAAGATAGCCCAATGCCGGTGCGGTAATCTGAGCCAAAAGCGGAGAACTGGTTTTGACTAATTCTGCTTTGCCTTCTTGCGTATTGAGGTTGAGGCCGTCTGAAAGATGTTCCCAAAAGTATTCGGATAGAGGCTTGCTTTGGTTTAACAAGGCATCTTCAAATTGCGTCTTGCCATAGGCGCGGATGTAGCTGTCTGGGTCGTGTTCTTCGGGTAGAAATAGAAAATGCAGCGATTTATCGTCTTTTAATTGCGGTAACGCATTTTCCAGCGCGCGCCAAGCCGCTTTACGTCCCGCGCTGTCGCCATCAAAGCAAAAATAAATACTGTCGGCCTGACGCATCAGGATTTTGACATGTTCCGCCGTGGTTGCCGTACCCAAAGCCGCTACGCCGTAGCCGACGCCGAACTGCGCCAATGCGACCACGTCCATGTAGCCTTCGACCACCAAAATCCGTTCTGCCTCTTTTATGGCAGCACGCCCTTCATATAGCCCGTAAAGGTTTTTCCCTTTGTCAAACAAAGGCGTATCGGGCGAGTTCAGGTATTTGGGTTTGGAGTCGTCCAATACACGGCCGCCAAAGCCGATAACCTGCCCACGAGGATTACGGATAGGGAACATAACACGATGGCGAAAGCGGTCGTAATGTTTGCCTTCGTTGTCGATGACCATGCCCGTATCCACCAACGCAGTATTCGGATAGGGTTGGAACACTTGTGCCAAAGGCTGCCAACCATCAGGCGCATAGCCCAAACCATAATGCGCGATGACTTCCGCACTCAAACCGCGTTTGTCCAAATAAGCCTTCGCCGCTGGATTGAATTTCAACTGTTGCGCGTAAAAATCCGCTGCAGCCGCCGTTGTTTCTTCCAAAGTTTGTTGCTTTTTTTTACGTTCGGCACGGATTTCGGGGTTGTCTTCTTGCCCACGAACTTTAGGTACCGTCATGCCGACGCGATCAGCCAAAAACTGCACCGCCTCCGGAAACGACAGCCCCTGATGTTCCATCACAAAACCAATCGCCGAACCATGAGCCCCGCAACTGAAGCAATGGTAAAACTGCTTGGTCGGGCTGACCGAAAACGACGGCGTTTTTTCCTTGTGAAATGGACAACAGGCCATATAGTTCGCTCCACCTTTCTTCAGCGGAACCTGCTCGTCGATGATATCGACAATATCGACTTTGGACAAAAGCTCGTCAATGAAATCAGATGGAATCATGGCTCGGCAGAAGAGGATGGACGGAAAACATTTCAGACGGCCTTATAAACAGACAAAGGCCGTCTGAAAATGGAATTTTGGATGAGGATTGAAATGAGTTTGGTATTATAGCAAATTGTTGTAATACATGTGTCTTATCCTTTTGAGGTAGAGTATTAATAATCGTATTTCATTCGTTATTAAGATGGATATGATGTCGCTAAAGCAAAGGCCGTCTGTAAGATATTCAGACGGCCTTTGCTGTTGTCTTATTTTGCGATTCAGTTGCGCTTTCATGGTATGAATATGATAATGAACGTATATCCTCGGTTTTAGAAAGGTCGTTTCTCATGAAAGATTTTGCCCGTTTGCTCAATCATCCCGATATTTCCTTTTCTTCGATTCCAGAAACCATTAAAGTTGATAACCCTGCAACAGGTGAGGCTTTGGCGTTTGTCCGTAAGACTGATTCAGACGGCCTGAAGCTTTTGATTCAAAAGGCGGAGACGGCACAAAAATTATGGGCGGCAAAAACTGCGTTGGAGCGCGCCGATGTGTTGTGGCGTTGGTATTTTTTGATTAAAGAAAACAAAGAAGAACTGGCGCGTATCATGACGATGGAGCAGGGAAAAGTCTGACTGAGGCGCGAGGTGAAATTGATTATGCAGCTTCGTTTGTGCGTTGGTTTGCAGAAGAAGCGCGGCGGATTGACGGCGACGTGCTGACGAGTGTGAAAGCGTCGCAAAAACTGGTTGTATTGAAACAGCCTGTTGGCGTTACCGCTGCGATTACGCCGTGGAACTTCCCATCTGCGATGATTGCGCGTAAGGCTGCACCTGCTTTGGCGGTGGGCTGTGCGATGATTGTCAAACCTGCATCGCTCACGCCTTTGAGTGCGTATGCATTGGTCATTTTGGCTTATGAAGCCGGCGTGCCGCAGGATTTGTTGCCTGTTGTCAGCGGTAGTGCTTCGGAAATCAGCCATGAATTTGCCACAAATCCAACTGTGCGCAAAATCAGCTTCACCGGTTCTACCGAAGTCGGCGCAAAAATTTTTGCCGACAGCGCGGCAGACATTAAAAAACTCAGTTTAGAACTGGGCGGTAATGCGCCGTTTATCGTGTTTGACGATGCCGATTTGGACAAAGCCATCGAAGGCGCGCTTGCCAGTAAGTTCCGCAACAGCGGCCAGACCTGCGTCTGCACCAACCGAGTTTACGCTCAATCCGGCATTTACGACGAATTTTGCCGCAAATTGAGTGAAAAAGTGGCTGCGCTCAAATTGGGCAACGGCTTGGAGGATGGTGTAAACCAAGGGCCGCTGATTGAGGAAAAAAAGCGGTAGAAAAAGTCGAGCAACACATCGCCGACGCGCTGCTCAAAGGCGCGATTTGCCTGACCGGCGGCAAACGTAGCGCGTTGGGCGGAACGTTTTTTGAGCCGACTGTTTTAAGCGGCGTTACGGCGCAAATGGCGGTAGCTCGCGAGGAAACCTTTGGGCCGTTGTGTCCCGTGTTCCGCTTTGAAACCGAAGCCGAAGTCATTGCGGCTGCGAACGATACGGAATACGGTTTGGCAGCTTACCTTTTTACCTCCGACACCGCCCGCCAATGGCGCGTCGGCGAAGCCTTGGAATACGGCATGGTCGGCATCAATACGGGCTTAATCAGTAATGAAGTAGCACCGTTTGGCGGCGTGAAACGCAGCGGTTTGGGACGTGAGGGCAGTAAATACGGTGCGGACGAGTATTTGGAATTGAAATATTTGTGCATTGATGTAGCGGAATAAAGCTGCACAGTAAAGGCCGTCTGAAATTTGGTTTTCAGACGGCCTTTTTAAACGTAGAAAAGGTATTGGATAATTTTTCATATTGTGAGAACGAGCTTTATAAAAAAAGCAAAACCATAAGAAACAAAGTTGCAAAAAAATTTGTCACATGTTTATAAAATTAGTTTGATAACTATTTTATATGTTTTTTTAATTGCATTAGATGTGTATTCCAAATTTCTGGCAGTAGTTTTTTTCTTTGAGTGATGGCAGATGAAATTTTGGTATATATATCGCTGGCAATACAACCGTGAGTAAGGAAGGGTTGGTTCTTTTTACTCGCACAATGTATGGCTTATACTGATACTGTGGGAACTTTATCCAGGCTGCAATTTTGGGGTGTGACTTTTATAAAAAAGGTGATGTGAATGTTGAAGAAATTTTTAATCCTGTTTTGCGTAGCTTTCACCGGCTCATGCAGTTCCTTTGATGGGGACGGTTTGACAAATGGCTCATATTCTCAAGGGGAACGGCTTGATCCGAATTGTGATCATTATGCTGTCGGCGGTAGTGGCGGCGGTTGCACACCGGCAGGTCAATGGCATCTTAAAGATAAGCAAGGACAAAGAGTGCCATTCTAGCTTTTAAAAATGATTGTAGAACGGGCATTTAATTATTTAGGCCGTCTGAAATTTGGTTTTCAGACGGCCTTTGTTTTAGAGTAGATCCTGGATGGCTGAACGTTCTTCTTCCA